>VFQN01000358.1_pt1 | contig 90589 bp, 112 predicted proteins | sample 3512371 | NCBI WGS metagenome assembly VFQN01 (sample SAMN10412370, study PRJNA504923) | tailings metagenome | isolation source: Replicate 2 from Balatoc abandoned mine | place: Philippines: Itogon, Benguet | collected 2017-08-28
TCGCGGGGGCCAACTGGCTGGTGCGCGCGCTCGACCAGCGCCAGCGCACGATCGTCAAGGTCGCGAGCGAGATCGTGAAGCAGCAAGAGGGCTTTTTCCTCCACGGCGTCGCGCATATGCGCCCGCTGACGCTGCGGCAGGTGGCCGAGGCGATCGGGATGCACGAATCGACCGTCAGCCGCGTGACCAGCAACAAATATCTATCGTGCGCGCGCGGCCTGTTCGAGCTCAAATATTTCTTCTCGTCGGGAATTTCGGCGACAGAGGGCGACGGCGCGGTGTCGGCCGAAGCGGTCAAGAGCCGGATCAAGGCGATGATCGAGGCCGAAGATCCCAAGGCGATCCTGTCCGACGAGACGATCGCACAGAAACTCTCGGCCGAAGGCCACGACATCGCGCGGCGCACCGTGGTCAAATATCGCGAGGCAATGGGCTATGGCTCGTCGGTGCAAAGGCGACGGCAGAAGGCGCTGGCGGGATAAAACTGTCGTCACCCCGGACCCTTCGACAAGCTCAGGACAGACTTGATCCGGGGCCCACGACTTCGGCGCGGCAATGGATTCCGGATCAAGTCCGGAATGACGAAATAAGGGTGGGACCCGGTTGACTTTTCACCCGCTTCCCCATAGTTGCGCCGCTTCGCGTAACAACGCCAAGATTTACGGAACAAACCAATGAAGATTCGCAACAGCCTGAAGTCGCTGAAGGACCGCCACCGGGATAACCGCGTTATCCGCCGTCGTGGCCGCACCTATGTGATCAACAAGACCAACCGCCGCTTCAAGGCGCGCCAGGGCTAAACGCCTTGCCGGGACCGCGTGTCCCCGCGCATTTGCGAGTAAGCGTAACGCCGTCGGATGCTTCCGGCGGCGCTTTCGCGTGTCCGGAGGCCCTATGATTCGCCAGAGCGTCATTTTCGATGTCGGCCGTGTCCTGTTCGACTGGGACCTGCGCTATCTGTTCGCCAAGCTGATCGATGATGCGGGCGAGCTCGAATGGTTCGTGACCAACGTCGTGACGCCGCAGTGGCATTTCCAGCACGACGCGGGGCGGCCGCTCGCCGACATGCTGCCCGAGCTGAAGGCCGAATATCCGGCGCATGCGACGCTGATCGACGCCTATGCGGCGCGCTTCAACGAGACGATTCCGGGGCCGATGCCCGGCAGCCTCGAACTGGTCGAGCGGCTCGACGCGGCGGGAGTTCCGCTATTCGCGATCACCAATTTCGGGCATGAATTCTGGGAAGGCTTCCGACCGACCCAGCCGGTGTTCGACCGCTTCCGCGATATCATCGTGTCGGGCACCGAAAAGCTGATGAAGCCCGACCCCGCCATCTACGTAGTTGCGATCGAGCGATTCGGCATCGACCCCGCGGGCGCGCTGTTCATCGACGATGTCCCCGCGAATATAGCAGGCGCCGAATCGGTCGGCATTGCGGGGCACCAGTTCGTCGAGGCGGCGACGCTGGAACGTGCGCTGGTCGCGCGTGGCTATCTGGCGGACTGACTTTTGATGGGGCAAACCCGTCTCGACTTCGCGCGTGATGGCGCGCAGTTGTACCGACAGGCGGTAACCGGCATCGTCGGTGAACTGCGTGGGCTTTTCGCCAGCCAGCCGCAACATGTTGCCGGAGTTCGCTTGCGCGGAATCCATGCTCTTCAGCCGCTTTTGGCTTCCGACGGCCAAATCGGGACCTTTGCTGCCTCAATCATCGGTCGAAGAAGCCGCGCGGTGCGTGCTATCCTGTTCGACAAGACTGCCGAAGCCAACTGGTCGCTGAGCTGGCATCAGGACCGGACGATCTGCGTCCGCGAACGCGTCGAGGTCCCGGGCTATGGACCGTGGACGATCAAGGGTGGCATGCAGCACGTCGCGCCGCCCTTCGATCTTCTTTCGCGCATGGTGACGCTGCGCCTTCATCTCGACGATGTGGCCGAGGACAATGCCCCGCTGATGATCGCTCCGGGATCGCACAAACTCGGCCGCATTCCCGAGGCCGAGATCGACCAGCTTGTATCACGGCTCGGGCAGCAACTCTGCCTCGCGGAAGCCGGCGATATATGGGTCTATGCGACCCCGATCGTCCACGCTTCGAAAGCTGCGACGCATCCGGAACGCCGTCGCGTACTGCAAGTCGATTTTTCAGCCGATGATCTTCCGGGCGAACTCGACTGGCTTGGTGTCTGACGCTCCGCCGTTACTTCTCCACCCCCAGCTGCGTCAGCACGAAGGCGAACTCCTCGGCGTCCTCGTGCAGCGCGCCCCAGCGGCCCGATTTGCCGCCGTGGCCCGCGCCCATGTTGGTGCGCAGCAGCAGCGTCGCGTCGTTCGTGCGCGTCGCGCGGAGCTTCGCGACCCATTTGGCGGGTTCCCAATAGGTCACGCGCGGGTCGTTGAGGCCCGCCGACACCAGCATCGGCGGATAGGCCTTCGCCGTCACATTGTCGTAGGGGCTGTAGCTCAGCATATAGTCGAACGCGGCCTTGTCGGTGATCGGGTTGCCCCATTCGGGCCATTCGCCGGGGGTCAGCGGCAACGCTTCGTCGACCATCGTGTTGATCACGTCGACGAAGGGGACGCCCGCAAGCACCGCGCCCCACAGCTCGGGCGCCTCGTTATAGATCACGCCCATTACCTGCCCGCCCGCCGAGCGGCCCTCGACCGAAATCTTGCCGGCGCTGGTGTATTTCTTCGCGATCAACCCGCGCGCGACGTCGATGAAGTCGTTGAACGTGTTCTTGCGCTCGGTCGTCTTGCCCGCAAGATACCAGCCGCGGCCGAGGTCGTCGCCGCCGCGGACATGCGCGATCGCATAGATCATGCCGCGATCGACGAGGCTGAGCCGCGTGGTCGAAAAGCCTGGCGGGACGCGATAGCCGTACGACCCATAGGCATAGAGATGCATAGGCGCACTGCCGTCGAGCTTGGTGCCCTTTTTGTAGACGAGCGAGGCGGGGATCATCGTCTTGCCGTCGCGGCTCGGAAGATTAACCCGTTCGGTTACATATTGCGCTGAATTGTAACCCGAAGGGATTTCCTGCACCTTCAGCGTTTCGAGCGTTCCGCTCGCCAGATCATAATCATAGACGGTGTCGGGGGTGACCATCGATTCATAATCGAGCCGGAGCTTGTCCTGATGATATTCGGGATTGTCGCCGAGGCCCGCGACATAAGTCGCCTCGGGAAATTTGATCCGGCCGGGGGTCAGCGGCGCGTCATAGCGGCGGATATCGACCTGATCGAGCCCGTCCTCGCGCGCTTCGATGACGAAATAGTCGCGGAATATCGACAGACCGGTGATGTAGCTATGGTCCGATCCGGGGATCAGCGTGGTCCACTTGCCCGGATCCTTCACGCTCGCGGTGGCGATGCGGAAGTTGGGATGCTCGTCATTGGTGTGGATATAGAGCGTGCCGTCGCGCTCATCGACGCTGTACTCGCGGCCCTTCTGGCGCGCCGAGACGAGCTGCATCGGCGCCTCCGGATTGTCGGCGGGGAGAAGATAGACCTCGCTCGTCTCGTTATCGCCCGTCGCGATCACGATATAATTGTCGGCGGCGGTCTTGCCGATCCCGACCCCGAAGCCGATGTCGGGCTCCTTGTAGAGCAGCTTGTCGTCGGCGACGGGGGTGCCGAGCTTGTGCAGCCGGACATTGTCGGTGCGCCAATTCTCGTTCGCGAGGCCATAGAGGATCGCGTCGTTCCCTGACGTCCAGACGAGCGAGGACAGCGTGCCCGGGATGACGTCGGGCAGTTGTTCGCCCGTTTCGAGATTGCGGATGCGCGCCTCGAAGCGTTCGGAGCCATTGTCGTCGAAGGAATAGGCCATCAGCCGGCCGTCGGGGCTGATCGACAGTTCGGCGAGGCGGAAATATTCCTTGCCCTCCGCCATCGCGACCTCGTCGAGGATCAGCTGGGTCTCGCCCATGCCGGACGCGGGCTTGCGGTACCATTTCTTATATTCGGCGCCCTCTTCATATTCGACCCAATAGAGCCAGTCGCCGTCCTTCTGGGGCACCGACGAATCGGCTTCCTTGATCCGCCCCTTCATCTCCTGAAACACCGTCTCGACCAGCTGGGCGTGCGGTTTCATCGTGGCATCGAAATAGGCGTTTTCCGCCTTCACATAATCGAGGATGTCCGCGTCATCGATCACCGGATAGCTCTGGTCGCGGAGCCAGAAATAGGGATCGGACAGCGTCTTGCCGTGCAGCGTGACTTGGTGCGGCCGCTTGTCGGCGACCGGAGCGGCGGGGCTGGTGGTCAATATCGTCTCTTTCTCTTCGGCGAACGCGCTGCCGGACGCGACAAGCGGGGTGGTAATTGCGGCCAGAAACATCCAAATAGCGCGCATCAAAAAGCTCCCGCAGCGTCGCCCCGATCGGGCAGGATGGCTGCGATGTAGGAACAAGGAAGCAGCCATGTCCAGCCCCGTCCACGCAGAGCGCCTCGCCCGCGTCCGCGCCGAACTTGCCGCGCGCGGCCTCGACGGCTTCGTCGTGCCGATCAGCGACGAGCATATGAGCGAATATGTCGGCGCCTATGCGCAGCGCATGGCGTGGCTGACCGGCTTCGGCGGATCGGCCGGAACCGCCGCGGTGCTGCCGGCGAAGGCGGCGGTGTTCGTCGACGGCCGCTATACGGTGCAGGTGCGCGACCAGGTCGACGGATCGCTTTACGATTATGTCGGAGTGCCGCAGTCGAGCGTCGCCGAATGGCTGGGCGCCAATGTCAGCGCCGGGCAGAAGATCGGCTATGATCCGTGGTTGCACGGCATCGACTGGGCGCGCGGCCTGGCGGCGGCGCTGACCGCGAAGGGCGCCAGCCTGATTGCGGTCGACACCAACCCCATCGACGCGGTGTGGGACGACCAGCCCGCGCCGAGCGCCGCGCCGATCGCGGTCTATGATACCGAGCAGGCGGGGCAGTCGGCGGCCGACAAGCGCGGCGTGATCGCCGACTGGCTGAAGGCGCAGGGGCTCGACACCACGGTGATGACCGCGCTCGATTCGATCGCCTGGACCTTCAACATCCGCGGTGAAGACGTCAGCCACACGCCCGTCGGGCTTGCCTTTGCGTTGCTCCATGACGACGCCACCGCCGACCTGTTCGTTGCGCCCGAAAAGATCACCGAAGCGGTGCGCGCGCATCTGGGCAACAGCGTGCGCATCCACGACCGCACCGCCTTCGAGCCTGCGCTCGCCGCACTGGCGGGCAAGCGTGTCGCGGTCGATCCCGACCGCGCGGTCGCGGCGATCTTTACCGCGCTCGAAGGTGCGGGCGCAAAGATCGCGCGCCACCGCGACCCGGCGGTGCTGCCCAAGGCGATCAAGAACAGCGCCGAGCTTGCCGGCACCCGCGCCGCGCACGTCCGCGATGGCGTTGCGGTCGCGCGCTTCCTCAAATGGATGGAAGAGGTCGCGCCGCAGGGCGGGCTCGACGAACTCGGCGCGGCGGCGAAATTGCGGGCCTTTCGCGACGAAAGCGGCGTTTTGAAGGATCTGTCCTTCGATACCATCTCGGCCGCCGGTCCCAACGGCGCGCTGCCGCATTACAAGGTCGATGAAACGACCAATCGCGCGATCGAGACGGGCACGCTCTATCTCGTCGATTCGGGCGGGCAATATGCCGACGGCACGACCGACATCACGCGCACCATCGCGATCGGCGAACCCAGCGCCGAAATGCGCCGCCGCTTCACCCAGGTGCTGAAGGGTCATATCGCGCTCGCAACCGCGCGCTTTCCCAAGGGGACGCGCGGCAGCCAGCTCGACATCCTCGCGCGGCAATATCTGTGGGCCGACGGGGTCGATTATGCGCATGGCACCGGCCATGGCGTCGGCGCCTATCTGGCGGTCCACGAAGGGCCGCAGCGCATCGCCAAGCCCGCCGGCGGACAGGCGGGGACCGAGGAGCCGCTCCACGCGGGCATGATCCTGTCGAACGAGCCCGGCTATTACAAGGCCGGCCATTTCGGCATCCGCATCGAGAATCTGGTGGTGGTCGAACCCGTCCGCATCGAGGGGGCCGAGGAGGATATGCTGGGCTTTGAAACGATCACCTTCGCGCCGATCGCGCGCAACCTGATCGTCGGGGCGATGCTGTCGCCCGCCGAAGCCGACTGGCTCGACACTTATCATGCCGAGGTGGTGGAGAAGCTGTCGCCCGGGATGGTCGCGGCCGACCGCGAATGGCTGGCCGCCGCCTGCGCGCCGATCGATCGCGGCGTCGCCGCGCTCGCGGCCTGAGGGACGCGGCATGGATCAGGCCAACTGGGCTGTCCCGCGCGACGATTTTCGCGTCCAGCAGGATGTGCGCGTCCGCTTCAACGAGATCGACGGCCAGAATATCGTCTTCAGCGGCAATTATCTGATCTACGCCGACATCGGCGTGACCGAATATTTTCGCGCGCTGGGCGAGGGACAACCGGGCCCCTATTTTCACCAATATGGTACAGATATCCGCGAAGTGCATAGCGAAATCGACTATCACGCGCCGGCCCGGCTCGACGAGTTGATCACCATCGCGGCGCGTGTCAGTCACTTCGGGCGGACGAGTTTCACGCTGCACTGTGCGATATTTCGCGGCGCCGAACGGCTGACCGATATCGAGATCAGCTACGCCCATCTCGACCTCGACACGGGCAAGCCGACCGCGCTTCCGGGCAGCTTTATCGCCGAAGTCCGGCGATTCGAAACGCGTCTGCCGGTGCAGGATTAGGCCGAGCGATTCGCGGCGAACGCCGCCGATTCGCGTTTCTCCACCAAAAAGGTCGAAAAAAAAGGGCCGCCCGCGGGCGACCCTTGAAAGTTTTTGGGAGAGGATGCCTAAAAGGCAAGTGTGATATTGCACTGCACAATTGATTGTGCAACTGCGAAATAAGCATCCGGCATTGCAAAAATTGCAATCATTGGCATCGATAGCATGCAAAGCATGCAATCCCATTCCCGCGCGCACCCCCTCGCAAATGGGCGCGACATCGCCTAGATTGGCGCCATGTCTATGCTCAAAAATTGGGATGTCGGCGGCGGCCTGTCGGATTTCTGGGCCTATATCCGCGAACCGCGCCCGCACCGCTGGACGGTGTGGGGCCTCGCGATCGTGCTGCCGCTGCTGATCTTCTACGGCTTTTCCAAATATCTTGTGCCCTATGAAAGGCCCAAGCCGCAGATCATCTATTTCGAAAACTGGAAGGCCGACCGCAGCGAAGCGGAGATACGCGCCGACTGGGTGGCGCGCGCCAAGGAAACGACGCGCGCCAACGCCAAACGCCGCGCCGAATTCCAGCGGCTCGCGGACATGATGGGGGTCGAGTATGACGCCAGCGAAGCCGAGAAGGTGACGCGCGAGACGCTGGGCAAGGAAGCCGACGCCATCGAAAAGAAACCCGAGCCGCCAAAGCGCTCGACGCTCGCCGAGCGGGCAGCGCGCGGCGCGGCGGCGGCGCCCGCGACTCAGCCCTGACCCCGGTGCGCGCCGACGCCGACTGGATGGCCGCGGCGATCGCGCTGTCGCAGCGCGGGCGCCCCGAGGCCGCACCCAACCCCAATGTCGGCTGCCTGATCGTCAAGGAAGGCCGCGTCGTCGCGCGCGGCTGGACGCAGGCGGGGGGCCGGCCGCATGCCGAAGCGATGGCACTGGCGGCGGCGGGCGACGCCGCGCATGGCGCAACCGCCTATGTCAGTCTGGAACCCTGCGCCCATGCGAGCACCCGCGGCCCGTGCTGCGCCGATCTGCTGATCGCCGCGGGCGTTGCGCGCGTCGTGGTCGCCGCGCAGGATCCCGATCCGCGCACCGACGGACAGGGCATCGCGCGGCTGCGCGCGGCGGGAATCGCGGTCGAGACCGGCCTGCTTTCCGGCGAAGCGCAGGCGGCGATGGCCCCCTGGTGGTCACGCGCGACGCGCGGTCGGCCGTTCGTCACGCTGAAACTCGCGACCTCGCTCGACGGCTGCATCGCGATGGCCGACGGGTCGAGCCGCTGGATCACCGGCGCCCCTGCCCGCGCGCACGCGCATCTCGAACGCGCGCGGCATGGCGCGATCCTGGTCGGGCGCGGTACCTTCGCGGCCGACGCGCCGACACTCGACGTCCGCCTGCCCGGACTTGCGTCGCGGAGCCCGCAGCGCCTGCTCCTGACGCACGGCGATGCCCCCGACGGCTGGACCGCGCTCGCGGCGCCGGACGCTGTGGATGCGCTGCCGATCGATTCGCTGCTCGTCGAGGGCGGCGCCGGGGCCGCGGCCGCCTTTCTTGCCGCCGACCGCGTCGACCGGCTGCTTCTCTATCGCGCGCCGATCCTGATCGGCGCCGGTCGCCGCGCGCTTGGCGACATCGGCCTCGGCGATCTGGCGGGCGCGCACGGGCGCTGGCGCCCGGCCGACAGCCGGATGCTTGGCAGCGACCGGATCGACGTCTACGAGCGCATCAGGAAGGAATGACCGCTCCCATGTTTACCGGCATCATCACCGACATCGGCACCATCCGCAGCCGCGAGGATCGCGGCGACACGCGCCTCGTCATCGGCACCGGCTATGACGTCGACACGATCGACCTGGGCGCCTCGATTGCCTGTTCGGGCGCGTGCCTGACCGTCGTCGATAAGGGCGTCGATGACGGCAGCAATGGTCCCGGCGGCTGGTTCGCGATCGACGCGAGCGGCGAAACGCTGGCGCGCACCGCACCGGGCATGTGGGACGCAGGGCGCCGCCTGAACCTGGAGCGCGCGCTGCGCGTCGGCGACGAACTGGGCGGACATATCGTGACGGGACATGTCGATGCGGTCGGCCGGATCGTCGCGGTCGATCCCGTCGGCGACAGCATCAAATTGACCGTCGAGGCACCGGCATCGCTCGCGCCGCATATTGCGCCCAAGGGATCGATCACGCTCGACGGCATATCGCTGACCGTGAACGACGTCAGCGATCAGCCGGACGGTACCGCGCATTTCACGCTGAACATCATCCCGCACACGCAGGAGATGACGACGCTGAACGAAGTCGCGGTGGGGCGTCCGGTCAATCTGGAGATTGACATCCTCGCGCGCTATCTGGCGCGGATGCAGGCGCGCGGATGAGCGACCCGCGCCGCAAGGCGATCGTCCAGCTGCGCATCGCGATCTGGGCCTGCGCCATCCTGTTGTTCGCGATCCAGTTCGTCCATCACGCAATCGGCCTGTTCCTGCCCGCGATGGCGCTCGCGCTCGTGTTGCTCGCCGCGGCGGTCCAGCATGTCGAAACGCATCTGCGGCGGCCGGCCAAAAGCTATGCCCGGGTGGGCATCGCATCGGCCGCGGCGGCGCTGCTGTTCATCGCGCTGCCCGCCTATTGGCACGGCATCATGTGGATCGGTGCGCTGCTTTGGGTCGGCTTTACCGCCGCCGGGCTTGCCTGGTGCATCCAATATGAGCGAACCGAGCCGCTCGACCGCCCCTGAAACAGGCCGTCAGCGCTCGGCCCAGCCGGCCGCGATTTCGGGATCGGCGGCGATCATCGAACGACGCATCGCGAGCCGGCCGATCCGCAGCAGTTCGGCCTTGCGCCGCGCGGGCGCGAGGTTGCAGCTCGCGGCCTCGCGCACCACGGCGGCGCCATAGCGGTCAGCGACGATCAGGCCCGAGGTTTCGGGGCGATAGCCCTCGGTCTCGAGGATCGCGGGATCGAGGCCCGACGCGAGCGCCCAATAGAAGCGGTCGCACCAGTCGCAATAGTCGGGCCATTTGCCGTCACCGTGCAGATCGGCGCGGCTGACCTTGATCTCGACGATTGTGATATGGCCCTTCGCGTCGATTGCGGTGAGGTCGGTACGGCGGCCGTTGGGGAGCGTCACCTCGGGGATCGCGACGAGCCCCTGCTGCGCGAACAGCCGGCACACGCCGCGCGCGACGTCCGCGGCGGTCAGCAGGTCACTCGCCATCGCTCAGAAATCCTCAGAACGGAACGTCGTCGTCCAGATCGTCGTCGAACGGCGGACGACCGCCGCCCGAGCCGCCGCCGCCGCCCTGGTTCCAGCCACCGCCCGAACCGCCGCCCGACGAACCGCCACCCTGGCCCCAGCTGTCGCCGCCGCCCGAACCGCCGCCCCAGTCGCCGCCGCCGCGCGAACCACCGCCACCGCCGCCGGGTGCGCCGTCGAGCATCGTCAGGCTGCCGCCCATGCCCGCGACCACAACCTCTGTCGTGTAGCGATCATTGCCGTCACGGTCCTGCCACTTGCGGGTGCGCAAGGACCCTTCGATATAAACCTTCGAGCCCTTTTTGAGGTAGCGCTCGACGACGCCGACGAGCCCGTCGCCGTTGATGACGACATTGTGCCATTCGGTGCGCTCCTTGCGCTCGCCGGTCATGCGGTCCTTCCACTGTTCGGAGGTCGCGATGCGGATATTGGCGATTTTGCCGCCGTTCTGGAACGACTTGATTTCGGGATCGGCGCCCAGATTGCCGATCAGAATAACTTTGTTGACGCTGCCAGCCATGCCGCTCCGCTCCGCTTGAATGTTGGAAGGATCAGCCTAGTCCAAAGGCAACGGCTGTCCAGTAGGTGATACCTGCCGCGGCATAGGCGAGCGCGAACAAATAGCCAACCATGAAGAGCGGCCATTTCCACCCATTGGTCTCGCGGCGGGTGATCGCGATCGTCGAGATACATTGCGGGGCAAAGACGAACCAGGCGAGGAAGGCGAGCGCGGTCGCGATGCTCCAGCGGCCCTGAAGCCGCTCGCTGAGCGATTGCGCGACGGCGTCCTCGTCATCGCCCGCATCGATCGCATTAGCGGTTGCGAGCGCCGAGACGGCCACCTCGCGCGCCGCCATCGCGGGAATCAGAGCGAGCGCGATGTCGTGGTTGAAACCGATCGGCTTCACCACGACTTCCAGCCCGCTCGCGATGCGGCCGGCGATGCTGTAATCGACCTGGCGGACGTCGCCGCCCGCCGGCGCCTGCGGATAGCTGAGCAGCAGCCACAATATCGCGGTGGTCGCAGCGATGATCGTGCCGGCGCGGCGCAGGAAGATCCACGCGCGCTGCCACAGCGCGATGCCGACATCGCGCAGCCGCGGCCATTGATAGCGCGGCATTTCCATCATGAAGCCCGCCGCATTGCCCTTTGTTACCGACCGCCGCAGCACGAAGGCGACGACCAGCGCGCCGACGATGCCCGACACATAGAGGCCGAACAGCACGAGTCCCTGCAGGCCGACGGGCGATCCGCCGACGCTGCGGTTCGGGATGAAGGCGCCGATGATCAGCGTGTACACGGGCAGCCGCGCCGAACAGGTCATCAGCGGCGCGATCAGGATCGTCGTCAGCCGGTCCTTCGCATCGGGAATCGCACGCGTCGCCATGATGCCGGGAACCGCGCAGGCGAAGCTGGAAAGCAGCGGGATGAACCCGCGTCCCGACAAGCCGACCTTTGCCATGATCCCGTCCATCAGGAAGGCGGCGCGAGTCATATAGCCCGAGGCTTCAAGCAGCAGGATGAAGAGGAAGAGAATCAGGATCTGCGGCAGGAAGACGACGACCGCGCCGACGCCGGCGAGCAGTCCTTCGACCACCAGTCCGCGCAGGAAGCCTTCGGCCATATGGTCGCTCGCCAGCGCCTGCAGCGCGGCGATGCCATCCTCGATCCAGGCGATCGGTGCTTCGGACCAGGCATAGACCGCCTGGAACATGACGAACATCAGCGCGAGCAGGATCAGCAGCCCGAAGACCGGATGGAGCGCCACCGCATCGACGCGCTGCGTCCAGCGGCGCACCGGCGTTTCGGCGAGCGTCGCGGCGCGCGCGATGGCGCGGGCGCGCTGGTGCAGCGCGGTGTCGCCGGGCGGCGGCGCCGGCTGGTCGGTCGCCGACAGACCGTGCGAGAGGATCGCGCCATCGACCGCCGCAAGCAATTCGGTCAGGCCGCGCTTGCGCACCGCCACTGTCGGCACCACCGGCACGCCGAGTTCGGCGGCGAGCCGGTCGGGATCGAGCGTCAGCCCGTCGCGCTCCGCAAGGTCGAGCATGTTGAGCGCGACGACGGTCGGCAGGCCGAGCGCGATCAGTTCGAGCGCGAAGCAGAGATGATTGTCGAGGTTCGCCGCATCGACGACGACGATCAGTGCGTCGGGGCGCTTCTCGCCCGTCTGGCGGCCGAGCACGACGTCGCGCGTCACCGCTTCGTCGGGGCTGGCGGGCGACAGGCTGTAGCTGCCCGGCAGGTCGACCAGCGCGAGCGGGCGGCCGTCGGCAAAGCTCGCATGGCCCGATTTGCGCTCGACCGTGACGCCCGGATAATTGGCGATCTTCTGCCGTGCGCCGGTCAGCGCGTTGAACAGGCTCGATTTGCCGGCGTTCGGATTGCCGACCAGTGCGATCGTGGGTGCGGGGCCGGTCATGTCGTCGCCGGTTCGACCTCTATGGCGGCGGCCTGCTTGCTGCGGATGATGACTTTCATCCGCCCGATCGTCAGCGCAAGCGGATCACGCGAGAACAGGCTGCCGCGGTGCAGCGGGGTGACCTCGCTTCCCTCCAGCAAGCCGAATTCGCGCAGCCGGCGCCCTTCGTCGTGCGACATCGACGTCCAGTCGATGCGCGCGATGCGCACCGCGATGCCAAGCGGGGAGGAATCGAGCTTCGCGATCATTTGCGAGCGATTATCAATAACAGCAGCGAAGCGCCAGCCCCAATTTTGCCGGCGCCGCCCCCTCAGCGTCCCGGGTAGCGCAGCCGCCCCACGAAGCGCGCGAGGCTGGGCCGTTCGATGCGGTGCGCAGCGCGGCGGTGCTTCCACGCTTCGAAGCGCATCACATTGTCGATGCGCCGCGCAAGGAAGGCACGCGTTCCGGCGAAATCCTCGCTCTCGTCGTTGAGGAATACCGCCATCGTCGATCCGTAAACCCCGGTCAGGATCGCGCGCTTGCTGTAGTGATTATAGTCGGTCGCGGTGTCGCCCGCGAGGCGCCACATCAGGTCGGCGGCGCGCCAGCCGAGCTTGGCCGCGTGCGGCGCATTGCCCGGCAGCGCGAGCAAGGCCAGCGCGCGGCGCAGCGATTCGCGGTTGGCGGCAAGCAGGTCGATCCGCGTTTCGACGAGCCGCGTGATGCGTTCGCGAATCTTCATCGTCGCGAGCGTCTCCGCCGGGCAGCGCTCCGCCATCGCGGTATCGATCGTCGCAAACCAGGCATCGACCATGTCGCGCGCACCGCCCGGAAAGGCGAGCCGCGCGACGTCGCGGTCGACCCCGAGCGCGTCGGCGGCTTCGTCGAGCGTGGTGGCAGTGAAGCCGTCGAAGGCAGCGGAAGCCGCGACAAGCGGCGCCAGCGCGGCGCGAATCTCGTCGAGCGTCGGATCGGCGGGCAGGGTTGCGGCGGACGGATGCTGGGCCATGACCATCAGATAGGCGCCGCGCGGCGGCTCGGCAACCGAATCAGCACCAGCGCCGCAGCGACCATCGCGCCGCCGAACAATTCCATAACGCTGAGCGTCTCGCCGAAGATCAGCCACCCCGCGGTCGCCGCAACCACCGGCTGGACGAGCAGGGTCAGGCCGACGACGAGCGGCGAGAAACGCGGCAGTGCCCAGATGAGCAGCCCCTGCCCGACCAGCTGGCTCATCAGCGCCAGCACGATCAGCGGCGTCCAGTTGTGCGGCAGAATCGCTTCGCCGAACAGCAGCGCGGTGCCGAGGAGCACCGGAATGCCCGCCGCGGAGGATATGGCGAGCGCCGACCAGGGGCCGATGTCGCCGCGCACCCGCTGCATCATCAGCACATAGCCCGTATAGAGCGCCCCCGCGAGCAGGCTGAGCAGATCGCCGACGAGATAGGCGGCCGACGCTTCATAGCTTTGCCCCATCAGCAGCGCCGACCCCGCGAAGGCGAGCAGCACCGCCACCGCCTGCCACCCGCGCGGCAGCGTGCGCGCGACCGCAATCCCCCACAGCACGAGGAGCAGGCTGGCGCTGTTGCCGAACAGCGTCGCATTGGCGACCTTGGTCTGAAGGATGCCGAGATGCCAGGCGGCAAGATCGAGCGCGAAGAAGAGCCCCGCCCCCGCCGCCACCGTCAACGCACCGCGCGGCGGCAGGCGGCCGCCCGTTTCGCGCCGCATCAGCAGCGCGAGCAGCGGCAGCGCGAGCGCGAGCCGCCAGAAGGCCGCGGCCACGGGGCCGGTATCGGCGAAGCGCACCACCATCGCGGTCAGCGACAGCGCCAGATTGCCGCCGACAAGCGCGGCAAAGGCCCAGCGGTTCACCGTGGCGGCGACCGGCTTGGCCACCGGATCGACCGGCGAAATGGTGGGCGGGCTGATTGGCTTGTTGCTCATTTAGATTTTCTTTTGCTACCCACCATTGTGCAGCGGCCGCCGCATCCATAGCTTCGGTGGCCATAGCGGCGACAGCACGGGCCGTCGCCGGTAAAGTGAAAGGTGGAATCTATGCCCGCATCGCTTCTCGACCCGATCAAGCTTGGCGCGATCGACGCGCCCAACCGCATCATCATGGCGCCGCTGACGCGCGGCCGTGCCGGCCCCGGCTTCGTCCCCAACGAACTTGCGGTTGAATATTATCGCCAGCGCGCCTCGGCCGGGCTGATCATCTCCGAAGCGACGGGAATTTCGCAGGAAGGGCTCGGCTGGCCGTCGGCGCCGGGGCTGTGGACCGATGCGCAGGTCGAAGGCTGGAAGCCCGTCACCGAGGCAGTCCATGCCGCGGGCGGCCGCATCGTCGCGCAGCTGTGGCACATGGGCCGGCTGGTCCATTCGGTGTTCAACGACGGCAAGCAGCCGGTGTCGGCTTCGGCAACGAAGGGCGAAGGTCGCGCGCATACGCCGGTCGGGCGGCTCGAGCTCGAAGAAGCACGCCCGCTGCGCCTCGACGAGATTCCGCGCGTGATTGCCGACTATGTCGCGGCTGCCGAAAATGCGAAGCGCGCCGGGTTCGACGGGGTGCAATTGCACGGCGCCAACGGCTATCTGATCGACCAGTTCCTGCGCGACGGCACCAATTTGCGCGACGATGATTATGGCGGTCCGGTCGAAAACCGCATCCGTCTGCTCCGCGAAGTGACCGAAGCGCTGATCGGCGTGTGGGGCAAGGATCGCGTCGCGGTGCGCCTGTCGCCCAATGGCGAGACGCAGGGTGTCGACGACAGCGCGCCCGAAATACTGTTCCCCGCCGCCGCCGCGGCGCTCGACGCGCTGGGCATCGCTTTCCTCGAACTGCGCGAGCCCGGCCCCGACGGTACCTTCGGCAAGACCGACGTGCCAAAGCAGTCGCCGGCGATCCGTCAGGTGTTCAAGGGGCCGCTGGTGCTCAACAGCGATTATGACGTGGCGAAAGCCGAAGCCGATCTGGCGAGCGGCCTTGCCGATGCGATCAGCTTCGGGCGGCCGTTCATCGGCAACCCGGATCTGGTCGAACGCATCCGCACCGGCGCGGCCTGGGCCGCCGACAATCCGCAGAGCTGGTATTCGCCGGGGCCCGAGGGCTATATCGATTATCCGGCGCTGGTTGACGCCTGAGCTGATGATCCTCCCTGTCGCGTTGCGATGGGGAGGTGGCAGCCCGCAGAGCTGACGGAGGGGCTGAGACCTATCGCCCCTCCACCACCTTCGGTGGTCCCCCTCCCCACGGCTACGCCGCAGGGAGGATTTTTTAATTTCGCTCGGCGATCGCCTTGTCGACGATCCCCGCGCCGATCGGCGCCAATATCTTGCCGCCGAACTGGAACAGCAGAAAGACCGCGACAAAGGCCGCGACCGGCATGATGAGCAGCAGGAAGACGAAGATCGCGAGCCCGATCGCGAAGATCGTCACGAAGCCGCCGCTCAAGGTCGATTGGCCGTTGGCGCCGAGTTCGATCGTCCGCGGACCCTTTGCATCCCACCATTTCGACGTGACCACCGTCTTGCGCGAACCGCCGCCTAGCCGCGGTGGCGGGCGCGTGCGCGATGCCGGGGTCGGTGCGGCTTCGGGGATATGCGCCGGGATTCGCGCAGGTGCGGCCTCGCGCGCCGGCGGCGCGGCGGGCGTGTCGCCCCAGGGCTGGCGCGCCTTGGCCTGAGCGCCGCGCACCGCGATCGCTTCGCGCAGCCGGTCGGCCGGGGCGGTACCGACAATCGCTGCGGGGGCTTTGACGGGTTCAGGCATTTCGTCGCGCGGCGCCGGGTGGGCAGGCTCTATGCCGCTGCGCCGGTCATGTTCGGCCATGCGCTGTGCCGCGGTCGGCGGGGTTCCGCCAGTCGCGCGGTCGATCACCACCAGCCGGCCGCCGCGTTCGACGACGGAGTATCGGCCGGGGGGAGTGCGATCAAGCAACGCCGAACTGATCCTTCAATGCCAGCATCGCGAGCGAGGCTTTCGCCGCCTCGCCGCCCTTATCCTTGCGCGTCTTGTCGGCGCGCGCAAGCGCCTGTTCTTCGTCCTCCACGGTCAGAATGCCGTTACCGATAGCAAGGCCGTCGAGCGTGAGTGCCATGATCCCGCGCGCGCTTTCATTCGACACCACTTCGAAATGATAGGTTTCGCCGCGGATGACGACGCCAAGCGCGACATAGCCGTCATAACGGCCGCTCTGATCGGCAAGCGCGATCGCCGCCGGAACTTCGAGCGCGCCGGGGACTGTCACGACCTCGTGGCTATGTCCTTCGGCTTCGAGCGCGCTGCGCACGCCATCGATCAGCATGTCGTTGAGATGGGCATAGAAACGCGCTTCGACGATCAGGATATGGGCCATCATTCTTCTCCGGGGATTGCGCGTTCGCCGACGACCGACAGGCCATAGCCTTCGAGCCCGACGAGATTATTGTGCGAAGGTGTCAAAAGCTCCATCGCGTGAACGCCGAGGTCGACGAGGATTTGCGCGCCGATGCCATAGGTGCGCAGATCCATGCCGCCGGTCGGCGGCGGGGCGGCGTCGGCGGCGGCCGAACCGGGAAGCGGGCGCATGAGCATGACGATCACGCCCGATCCTTCGGCGCCGATCGCCTCCATCGAGCGTTGCAGGCGGCGCTTGCGGGGGCCGGGGCGGCCCATGATATCGTCGAAGATCGACACGGCGTGCATCCGCACCAGCGTCACGCCTTCGGGATCGACCGCGCCTTTCTGCAGCACCAGATTGACGCTGCCGTCGACCTTGTTGCGATAGGATTTGAGCCGCCAGTCGCCGCCATAATCCGATTCGAAGGGTTCGTCAGCGACGCATTCGACCAGTCGGTCGGTGCGGCTGCGATAGGCGATCAGGTCGGCGATCGTGCCGATCTTCAGCCCGTGGCGCCGCGCGAAGGGGATCAGGTCGTCGAGCCGCGCCATCGTCCCGTCATCATTCATGATCTCGCAGATCACGCCCGAGGGATTGAGGCCGGCGAGGCGCGCGATGTCGACTGACGCCTCGGTATGGCCGGCGCGCACCAGCACGCCGCCGTCGCGCGCGATCAGCGGAAAGACATGCCCCGGCGTGACGATATCGTCGCGGCCCTTGGCGGCGTCGATCGCGACCGACACGGTGCGCGCACGGTCGGCGGCGGAAATGCCGGTGGTCACGCCCTCGCGCGCTTCGATCGAGGTGGTGAAGGCCGTTTCGTGGCGGGTGCCGTTGTTGCGGCTCATCAGTTCGAGGCCCAGCGTTTCGACCCGCGACCGCGTCAGCGTCAGGCAGATGAGGCCGCGGCCATGCGTCGCCATGAAATTGACCGCATCGGGGGTCGCCATCTGCGCCGGGATGACCAGATCGCCCTCATTTTCGCGGTCCTCGTCATCGACGAGGATGAACATGCGGCCGTTGCGCGCCTCGGCGATGATTTCCTCCGGCGTTGCCATCGGCGAGAGGTCGCTGCCGTGCGCGAGCCAGTTCTCGAGCTTGCGCAGCGTTTCGGCGGTGGGGTTCCAGCCCGGCGATTCGAGGTCGCGCAGGCTGTTGGCGTGGAGGCCGGCCGCGCGCGCAAGCCCCGAACGGGACATGCTGCCATCGTCGACGATGGCGCGGATACGATCGATGAGGTGCGTAGACATGCCACACAATTATCACATCATAATGTGATTCCCAATAGAGAAATCACATTACGCTATCATTTGGGTCCGAAGATCGGCCCGAGATCGCGCAGCGGGGCATCGGGCTTGGCGTCGAGCAGTTGCAGCATCTGGCCCGTCCGGTCGTCGCGCTTGGCATAGTCGCGCGCCGACATGCCCGCGATATGATCCGATTTGTCGGGATTGGCGCCGTGGCGCATAAGCAGCCGTACCATCGCCGCATTCTTGGCCTGCACCGCCAGGATCAGCGCCGTCTCGCCGCGGCGATTGGTCATGTCGACGATCGACTTGTCGGCTTCGATCAATGCCTCGGCGCCGTCGGGATAGTTGAGCAGCGCCGCGTGCATCAGCGGCGTTACCCCCTGGCGGTCGCCGATTTCGGGGTCGGCGCCCTTGCCGATCAGGAAGCGCAGCCAGGTCGTGTCGCGACGCTTGGTGACGATGATCAGCGCGGTTTCACCAGTGTCGGGATGGCGCGTGTTGATCAGCGTCGAATCGTCCTTCAGCGCCTCGGTCGCCTTAGTCCCGTCGCGGTTCTCGACGGCCTGCAGAAAGGCGTAGCCGCCGCGGAATTGCGCGTGCGCCGCAGTGCCGGCGCCGAGCGCGGCGGCGATCAGCAGGAGGAAGGAGGCGAGGCGAAGCTCCGCGCGTCGAAACATGATTGGGCGACCCCTGGCGATGATCGTCGCACGGCGCGACGAGAAAGGTTGATTTTCGTGGCCTAGCCCATCAAGGCTGGCCGCATGATGAACATCCCGAATATGGTCCGAAACGCCGGTCGCGCAAGCCTGCTTCTGATTTTTGGCGCGGCGCTCGCTGGGTGCAACGCCCCGTCGGCGACGCAGGACGCGACCCCGCCGCTCGCCGGCGCGAAGATCGGCGGACCGTTCAGCCTGACCGATCAGGATGGCAAGCCGGTACGCGACAGTGATTTCGCGGGCCGTTACCGCATCGTCTATTTCGGCTACAGCTATTGCCCCGATATCTGCCCGGTCGACGTGCAAAAGCTGATGCGCGGGCTGGCGGCGTTCGAGAAGGCCGATCCGGCGCGCGGCGCCAAGGTGCAGCCGATTTTCATCACCGTCGACCCGGCGCGCGACACGCCCGCCGTGCTCAAGGCCTTCGTCAGCCGGTACCACCCGCGCCTGATCGGGCTGACCGGCACCCCCGAACAGATCGCGGCGGTGGCGAAGGAATATGTCGTTTCCTTCCACAAGGTCGAGGGATCGGCGCCCGACCGTTATCTGATGGCGCATACGCAGCTCGCCTTCCTGATGGACCCGGCCGGCAAGCCGCTCGCGCTGCTGCCGCTCGATGACCCGTCGACCGACGTCGATGAAGGCGCGCCCGACAAGGTCGCCGCCGACCTTGGCAAGTGGGTGAAGTGACCGGGGCGGGGCGCCGCTTCTGGGAAGCGCCGCTCGCCTCGCTCGACGCGGGCGAGTGGGAGGCGCTGTGCGACGGTTGCGGCAAATGCTGCCTCCACAAGCTGGAGGATGAAGACAGCGGGCGCATCTATCCGACCAATGTCGCGTGCCGCCTGCTCGACCTGAAAACCGCGCGCTGCGGCGATTACAAGCATCGCCGCCGCCACGTCCCCGATTGCCTGACGCTGACCAAGCGCAGCGTCGCCGACATCGAATGGCTGCCGCAAACCTGTGCCTATCGTCTGCGCGCCGAGGGCGCGCCGCTGCCCGCATGGCATTATCTAGTCTGCGGCGATCGGGACGCGGTGCACCGGGCGGGCGAGTCGATCGTCGGCTGGACGGTGAGCGAGGATCGCGCCGGGCCGCTCGAAAACCATCTCGTCGAGCGCGTCGTCTGATGCGCGGCGAACGGGCCAGCGACGAGCGGCCGCATATCTGGGTCGGTGATACGCCGTGGCCGGTGCGACTGGTCCCGCATGCGCAATCGCGGCGCTATCGCCTGGTCTTCGATGGCGCGCGCGGCGAATTGCGGCTCACGCTGCCGCGCCGGGCAAGCGCCGCGCGCGCGATCAAATGGGCGAGCGAACAGCAGGACTGGCTCGCCGAACAGGTCGGTAAGACCGCTGCGCCGGTCCATGTCGGCCCCGGCGCGGCGCTGCCGCTGTTCGGCATGGAGCGCCGGATCGAATGGACGGCGACCGCCCCGCGCGCGGTTCGCGCCGAGGGCGACCGGCTGAGCGTCGGCGGCCCCGCCGAAACCGTCGGGCGCCGCATCGAGCGCTGGCTGAAGGCCGCGGCGCTCGACATCATGACGCGCGAGAGCCGGGAAATTGCCGCGCGCGCGGGACTGACCGTCGGCCGCGTCGGGGTCGGCGATCCGCGCAGCCGCTGGGGCAGCTGCACCCACGACGGCGACCTGCGCTACAGCTGGCGGCTCGTCATGGCGCCCGACCATGTCCGCCGCGCCACCGTCGCGCACGAGGTCGCGCATCTGCGGCACATGGATCATAGCGCGGCCTTTCACGCGCTGGTCGACGATCTGCACGATGGCGACGTCGGCGCGGCGCGCGCGTGGCTGCGCCGCGAAGGCCGCGGGCTGCACCGCTACCGTTTCACCTGATCCTTAATTGCCCTCGCCATTGGCGGGGGCACGCGCGGGCGGCGCCTTCAGCACTGGTGGCGGCGCCTTGGGCGGTGCCGGTGCGGGAGTGCGCAGCTGCTGCGGGGCCGCCTTTGGCGCGGCGGCGCCATTGTCGGCGGGCGGCCGGCGCCCGGTCTGCTCCTCGATCCATTGCTGGTTGAGCACCGGACCGTCGGCGGGCGGCGGCGGCGGGACGTCGCCCTGGGCGGTGTCGGGCGCGGCGGGCAGCTCGATCGGCATGCCATTTTCATCGACCATGCCGCCATTTTCCTCCGGCGCGCCGAAATAGGCCTCGTCATCGCCCTCGAGTTGCCATTCGGGCAGCTTGACCTCGGTATCGAAGGGCTCGACGGGGCGCCGTGCGACAGCGATGCGCATATAGTCGGCGAAGGCCTTGGCCGGCGCGCGGCCGCCCTGCAGCCCGCCGACCGCCTTGGCATCGTCGCGGCCCATCCAGACGCCGGTGGTCAGACCGCTCGAAAAGCCGAGGAACCAGCCGTCCTTGTTGCTCGACGTCGTGCCGGTCTTGCCCGCCACCGGCCGACCGATCTGCGCGGCGCGCCCTGTCCCCGTCGCGACTGCGGTCTGCAACAGGTCGGTAATGCCCGCGGCAACCCAATTATCGACGAGCACCTGCCCGCGCTCGGCCGGCTTCTGATAGAGGAGGCGCCCGTCGGCGGTCGTCACCTTGGTGATGCCATAGGGCTGCACCGACACACCCTTGCGCGACACCGCGGCGAAGGCGGCGGTCATGTCGATCACCCGCACTTCGGCGCTGCCGAGTACCATCGACGGGTGGGTGTTGATCGGGGTCGTGATGCCGAAGCGGCGCGCCATGTTGGCGACCGAGGAAAAGCCGATTTCATTGCCCAGCTTTGCCGCGATCGTGTTGACCGAATAGGCGAAGGCGGTGCGCAGGCTCATCGGCCCGGCGAAGCGGCCCGACGAGTTTTTCGGGCTCCAGCCGTTGATCGTCACCGGTTCGTCGACCACCTGATCGTCGACCTTATAGCCGGCTTCGAGCGCCGCCATATAGACGAACAATTTCCATGCCGACCCCGGCTGGCGCATCGCCTGCGTCGCGCGGTTGTAGTTGGAGGCGACATAGTCGGTGCCGCCGACCATCGCGCGCACGGCGCCGTCGCGATCAAGCGAGACGAGCGCGCCCTGCACCCCCTTCGGCGTGTCGGCCTGGATCGCCGCGGTCGCGGCGCGCTGCATGCCGAGGTCGAGCGTCGTGTAGACGTCGAGCGCCTCGGTACCTTCGTCGATCAGCATGTCGAGCTGCGGCAGCGCCCAGTCGGTGAAATAGCGCGCGCTGTTCTGGCCGGTTTCCTGTGCCAACTGGACATCGGCGGGCTTGGCGCCGTCGGCCTGCGCCTGGGTGATGAAGCCCGCATCGACCATGGTTTCGAGGACGACCCCGGACCGGCCGAGCGCGGCCTGGGCGTCGGCGGTCGGCGAATAGCGCGACGGCGCCTTGACCAGCCCCGCGACGACCGCGGCTTCGGACAGCGACATCTGGGTCGCGCTATGCCCGAAAAAGCGCCGCGATGCGGCGTCGATGCCGTAGCTGCCGCCGCCGAAATAGACTTTGTTCAGATAGAGTTCGAGGATCTCGTCCTTCGAGAATTTCCATTCGAGCGCGAGCGACAGGATCATTTCGCGCAGCTTGCGCGACCAGGTATAGCTGTTCGACAGGAAGATATTGCGCGCCAGCTGCTGGGTGATCGTCGATGCGCCCTGCATCCGGCGCCCGGTGCCATAATGTTCGACCGCGAAGACCGCGGCGCGCGTCATCCCGACCGGATCGACGCCGGGATGATAGCGAAAGCGCCGGTCTTCGACCGCGACCATCGCATCCTGCATCACTTGCGGTGTTTCGCGCAGCGTCAGCCAGCGCCCGTAATTGGGGCCGAGCGACAGGAAGACGGTGCCGTCGGCGGCGTGGACGCGGATCGTCTGGCCCGCCGGCGACTTTTTCAGCTCCTCGAAGCTCGGGATGCGCTGCGCCGCAATGCCGACCGCGACCGCGACCGCGACGACCCCGACCAGCGCAAGCGCGAGGCCCCAGCGGAACAGGCGGCGCAGCCAGAGGCGCAGGCCCGACGGTCCCCCCGAGCCGGAGCCCGAGCCTTTGCCTGACGATGACGATTTGGAGGCGGATGACGACTGTCGCTCGCGGCGCAAAATCCAGTTTCCTTCTTTCGCTGCACGGCGATGCGGCAGCCGGCCCGGCGGGGATCAGCCTTCGCCGGTCCCCGCCTCATCCTGCCCGCGGTCGGCGAAGTCAAGCGCCGCGCTGTTGATGCAATAGCGCAGCCCCGTCGGCCCGGGGCCGTCGGGAAAGACATGACCCAGATGCCCCTCGCACTTGGCGCAGCGCACTTCGGTACGGATCATGCCATGGCTCATGTCGCGATGTTCGCTGACCGATGCGTCGCTGGCGGGCGCGGTGTAGCTCGGCCACCCCGAACCGCTGTCATATTTGGTGCGGCTGTCGAATAGCGGCGTGCCGCAGCCGGCGCAGCGATAGAGGCCGTCGCCCTTGAAATCGGTATATTTGCCCGTGAAGGCGCGCTCGGTGCCGCCTTCGCGCAGCACATGATGGGCCATCGGGTCGAGTTGCTTGTCAGTCATGATGGGCTACTCCCTGGCGGCGCACGGGGGTGGGGAAAGGCGCCGCATGATGGCGTGAATATCGGCGCGATGCCCCGCCCCCGCAAGGGGTAGCGGCGGCCGCTTTACCGCCGATTAACCACGATCGCGCTATGGCGAAGGGGTGATAATGCGTCTCCTCCTTATCCTCCTGCTGGTCGGCGCGCTGCCGGCCCCCTTGGCCGCCCAGTGCCAATTGTGCCGTCAGGACGGCAAAGACGCCGCGATTGCGGCGCGCAAGGCGAGCATGCCGCTGCGCGTCGAGGTCGATACCCAACTCGACATGGGCCGCCTCGCGGTCGGCGCGAGCGGCGGCGAGGTCGAGATCGATCCGCTCACCGGCGCGCGCCGCCTGCGCGGCGACGTGCGCGACCTCGGCGGCTTTGCGGTTACTGGCGTCGTCACCGTCAGCGGCGAGCCCGGCGCCGAAGTGCGCGTCACCCTGCCCCCGTCGGTCGATCTGGAGAGCGGCAGCGGCGCAAGCGCGCGCGTGACCGGGCTGGCCACCGACCTGGGTGCGGCGCCGCGCCTCGGCCCGGACGGCCGCCTGGTCTTCCGCTTCGGCGGACGGCTGCAGGTCGCCGGCGCCACCGACGGCGACTATCGCGGCCGCATCCCGGTGACGGTCGAATATCCGTAAACAGGCGCGCGTACAGGCCAGAAAAGCCGCAACGCCAACGCCGCAAAAATGGCTGCTCGGCGCGGACGTCCTTTCAACGCCGGGCGTGGCGGCGCTGCTTCTCCAGCCCGTCCACGGGTCCGAGGACCGAGATTCGGGATGGGCCATCGACGCGCAGATCATCAATTCCCGCCTCGGGAGCGACCGCGAATTGACGCCACAAACGCGATTCCAGGCCTTGCACCTGTGTTAATCAAGCAATACAGCATGGCCCATTCTGACGGCCTGCGAGTCGAAAACCGCGATGTTCAAATATATTCTTTCAACGCTGACCTTTCTCGGACTCTATGTTGCGGCGCCGGCGCACGCGCTTGACGGTGGAATGACCTTTCTCGTCCCGGCACGGGATGCGGCGGGCCAGGCCATCACCGAGCGGCTGTCCGATGGCCGGGAGCTGCCGGTTGGCATGCCGATCGCCGAAGGCCCGTTGAAACGCAGGCTACTCGCAGCGACGGCGAGCGGGGTCGCTGCCCTGCTTCCCGATCTCGATCGGATGGCGCGGGCCAGAAGCCGGCAGACGTTCGACTGCCCCTCGATCGGCGGCGGCATCATCGTCTATCTTTCCGACGAAGACGGCGGCTTCGCCCGCAAAGATCTGTTCATCGAGGACGGCAAGGGGCGCCGCGCACTTTGCCGCGACTATTTCATCGATCTCACGGTCGATGAAGCCAGTATCGCCGACGGCCAGTTCGAAGAGGTGCTCGCGCATGAATTCGGCCATGTGCTTTTGCGCCGGCTCCTTGGCCCGATCCCGCCGACGCTGTCGCGAAATGGCCATTCGGTGCTTGTCACGACCGATCCGACGACCGCTTTCGACGAGGGTTTCGGTGAACATTTCCAGCCCCTGGCGCTGGCATTGACGGCATCGGAGGGGTTTCGCGCCCGCGCGCGGTTCATGGCGCCATCGCCCGCCGACTATTGGCTCAGCCGCCGCGAGACCTGGCTGCGCGAGACGGCGATCCCGCAAGGCGGCTTTCTCTTCGGATCGGCCCGATCGGACCCGCAAGCTTCGGGGATCGAGGGATGGCGCCTCGCGCAAACCGATTATTCATTAGACCCCTGCAGCGTCAGATCGGGCGAGGCGCAGATGGCGTCCGAAGGCGTCGCCGCGACCATCTTCTACCGGCTTCTCGCGGAAAGCATGACGCGCGAGGCTTTGCTCGCTCGCTACGAAAAGCTGTTCACGATTCTCGCTCGGCGCGCGGACTGGCATGGCAGCGCGCCGCTGATCGATCTGGTTCGCGACTGGGCCCGGCTCTATCCCGACGACGAAAAGCAGGTCACGCGTATCTTTCTCGAGGCCACCGGCGGCGCGACGGCGAGCGCGGACTTGCGCGACGCCACTGCCCGGCTTTCCTGTTCGGGTGCGCATGGCAAGCTTGCCGACTTTCTTCGCGATTTGCCGCTCTATCGCCAGGCCTTCGCCGCAGCCACCGATCAAGTCGCGGCGGGCAAGCTCGCACTCGATGCCGATCTCGCTCCGGAACTCTGGATCACGAACCCCGACGTCCATATTCCCGCGGCGCCGTGGGACGAGAAAATGGCCGAACCCTTGGTGGTCGACCTCAATACGGCCGACGCTACCAGCCTGGCCTATCTCCTCGCAGGCAATCGCGATCTCGCATCGCGGCTGATCCAGGCGCGCGACAGCGCGCGTTTTTCGAGCATCGACGATGCCGTGACGAGGGCGAAGCTTACGCCCGGCGAGGCTAGCGAAATCGCCCGATTCCATCGGCAGATCGGCGATCTGCCGGCATTTACGCGGCGTTGAGCGGATGTCGGTTTGGCGGCAAAGTGATGGGAGTATCGGGACTATGGCTCGGGTGAAGTTCGCCTTGTCGCTGCTATGCAGCACCATAGCGCCTTCCTTGTTGGGCGGTGAGATTGCCGCCGCCCGTCAAGAGTCGGCGCCCTCGGTGGTCCCCCTTGATGTTGAGTTCGGTAAACCGCCCGCGCCGGTCGAGGCGTCCGGCCGCGACCATCTTCTCTACGAGATGCGATTGACCAACTATTCGGGGCGCACGATCGTCCTGACGGAAATCGACGTCCTCGACAGCAACGGCGGCCGTCCACTCGGCGCATTTGCGGCGAAGGATTTGGCGACGATGATTGCGACGCCCGGACAGCAGAAGGAGGACGCCGATCGTCTCCAGATCGGGCCTGGCGGCTTTGTCGTTGTCTATTTCGACACGGCGGTTCCCAAGGGAACAGGGGCCGGGTTGCGCCTCGGTCACCATATCCATGTGGCATCGGCATCAAGCGGGCCGCCCGACCCATCGCGCACCATTCTGAAGGCCCCGCCACTGACGGTGAGCAGCGAGGCTCCGCTCGTGGTGAACGCGCCGCTTGGGCCGGGCCACTGGCTCGCGGCCAATGCGCTGTCGAACGATTCCGACCACCGCCGAACGATCGCGGTCGTGGATGGCCAAGCCCGGATCGCGCAGCGCTATGCAATCGACTTCGTGAAGATCGATGCGCATGGCCGTGCCTTTACGGGCGATCCGTCGAAGAACGAAAGTTGGGCCGGATATGGCGAACCGGTTCTCGCCGTCGCCGACGCGGTCGTCGAGCGCATTCTTGATGGCTTGCCCGACAACCCACCCCTGGCCCCGCCTTCCATCAAGATCGGCCTCGATACGATTGCCGGTAATCATATCGTCCTTCGGCTGCCGGGCGGAAAGCGCGTCCTTTACGGACATCTCAAGCCCGGCAGCATAAGAGTGAAGGAAGGCGAGCGGGTGCGCGTGGGCGAGGTGCTCGCGGCGCTCGGCAACTCGGGGCAATCCGATGCTCCGCACCTTCATATCCATGTCGCAGATGCAGCCTCGCCGTTGGGTGCAGACGGTCTGCCCTTCGCTTTTCGCAGCTTCCGGCTGGAAGGCTATGCGCCGTCGCTCGATATTCTCGACAACCCCGGCGGGTGGACCGGACCCGCAACATCCGGCGTCGCTACGCGGCATAGGGAACTGCCCACAGATCTGGCCGTCATCGCCTTTTAATCGCTCGCCGCCCCCTCGGGATCGAGTATCGCGCGCCCGGCAAGAACAATGTCCACAAGATGATCGAGGACCGCACGGATACGCGGAGACCGACGAAGATCGGAATGAACAAGCAGCCAAAGCTCGCGGCTCGGTGGCGGTCAGGGTTTGGCCACCAGCGCGAGCCGTATCCGGCACGCTCATTGCCTCCGCGATGGTCAACAACTATCGCGCGTGCGGGATAAACTCCCGAGACCCGCGTTCTCCTATGCCCCCTAGATACGGATCCGACGCCGCCGTCTGCCCTGCGGCCAGCCGCGCGCCGCTCGCATTCCACCCTTGGTCGAAAAGTCAGGGGCGCTCGTGACCTAAATCTTTCGGGTCCGGCCAACCCGGCTAGAGGTTGCATCACGACGTGATCGGCACGGGTCGGGAGGGGAACAAGCGATGGACCGGCGGCAATTCATGGCGGGCGCGGCTGCGATCGGGATGAGCGGCATATGGGCGTCGCGACTGGCTGCGGCGCCTTCGCGAATGACCTGGCGGGAGGATCGCCGCCTCTATCCGCAGGGTGTGGCGTCGGGCGACCCGGACGATCATAGCGTCGTCTTGTGGACCCGGCGGCCGTTCGACGCGGGCGACCGTCATGAACTGACCGTCGAGGTGGCGCTGGATCCGGACTTCCGCCGCGTCGTCGCGGCGGCGCGCACGCCGGTGCTGGCGGCCGCCGACTGGACGTGCCGGGCGCTGGTCGGGGGACTCGCGCCGGCGACGGTCTATTGGTACCGTTTCGCCGATGACAGCGGCGCGGGCAGCCGGATCGGGCGGACGATCACGGCCCCCCGCGCCAGCGACGAGCGACCCGTTCGCTTTGCGTTCGTGTCCTGCAACAGCGTCAATGAAGGCGCACAGAATGCCTACGCCCGCATGATCTGGGAGGATGAGCGCGCGGCAGCCGACCGCAAGCTCGGCTTCGTGCTCCATCTGGGCGATTTCATCTACGAAGTGGTCGAATATCCCGAAGAAACGCCGCACCGCTATGCACGCACCGTCTACGACCTCGGCCACATTCCCGACGCGCGCAAGGTCGGCAATTTCTATGTGCCGACCAATCTCGCCGGCTACCGCCACGTCTATCGCGCGCATATCGACGATCCCGATATCCAGGATGCGCGGGCCTATCTTCCGTTCGTGTGCATGGGCGACAATCACGAATTCTCCTGGCAGGGCTGGCAGAGCTTCATCAAATATGGCGCCACGGTCGAGCCCGCGCAGCCGCTGCGCGTCGCGGCCAACCAGGCGTGGTGGGAATATATCCCCTCGCGCGTCCGCAAGGCATCGGGCGCCGCGCTGGAGCAGTTCAGCCCGCCGGTCGTCGAAAAGGCGGCGATCGACACCTTCGACGACGATGGCTTCGGCACCGAAACCAACAACCGCATCGCGGTCGGCAGCATGACAGCCTACCGCGCGCTGCGGTACGGCAAGCATGTCGATCTGATCCTGACCGACCTGCACAGTTACAAGGCGGCGGACCCCACCGATCGGCCCGAGGCGGCGGCGCTCGACTCCGGCGACTATCCGGTGATCCCGCAAGAGTGGCTGGAAATCGTCGACGGCGGGCGGGATTATGCGGGCGGCAAGCCGCCTGCGATCATTGCGATCGGCGACAAGAGCATTCCCAATTATCGCAAGGACGAACCCGCCCATACTGTGCTCGGCCGGGAACAAAAGGCGTGGCTCAAGGCGCGGCTGACCCAGTCGACTGCGACCTGGAAGATCTGGGGCGCGACCAACGGCACGCTCGACATGCGCACCGATCCACAGAATCTTCCGGCGGGGCTGGTGAAAGACCGATGGCCGGGCAGGGATTATGGCACCTTTGGCGGCGGCGATATGAGCGGAGCCTTCGCCGAACGTGCCGAAATCTACGATCTCGTTCGCGACGAGAAGATCCCGGGCTTCGTTACCGTTTCCGGCGACCGCCACAGCTTCTGGGCGGGTTATGCAGCGACTGCCCTGCCGCCTGCGGAATTCGCGCCGGTCGGGCTCAGCTTCATCACCGGTTCGATATCCGCTCCCGGTCTTGGCGAAGCTGCCGAGTTCTTCAAGGAATCGGCCTTGCGCCCGCTCTATGTTCGAAAGGTCGAAGGCGCTCCGCCCGAACACACGATCAACCTCACAATAAAGCGCGGGGTGCGCTCGGCGCTCGAATATGCCGCGAGCGGCGACATCGAAGCCGCCCGGGCGCTGACCAATCCCGACGTTGCGCCCCATCTCGAATTCGTCGACATGGCCGGTCACGGCTATGCTGTTGTCAGCGCAGGGCCCGACACCATCGAAACCGAGTTCGTTTGCATCGTCCGCCCGATCGCGCGGGCGACAACCCCCGATGGCGGTCCGCTTCGCTACCGCGTCTCGCACCACGCCCAAATGTGGCAGCCAGGGGCCCGGCCCAGGCTCGAACAGCGCATTGTCGAGGGGGACGCGAAGCTCTCGATCTGAAGCTCTCGTCGGATAATCGGCTGCAACGAGCCCGGCGGAGATCAAGTTTCCAGCGGCCGCTGAAATCCGCGCGGCTATTCTATGATGGCATTTTGCTGCAGCGACCGGATTTCATTTTCGCTTACAGCCCAGTCGGTCAGGCTACCGGGAAAATCGGGCCTGGAAACCACGGGGCCCGGTGACCGGAGGGTGGACCGCGAAAATCGCGGCGCGGGTGCCGGTTGCAACGAGCGGCCCGAATGAACATGCGCTTCACGCGCGCGATTTGCGGGATGATCGGCCGCCTCGTCAAAGGTCAGCACTGGCGAGACGCAGGCATCGAGCCGATCGAAAATCGCGCACCATTCGCGCTGCGAACGCGAGCGGAATATCGGCTCGATCCGGCGCGTGCGGTCGAGCCAGACGTCGGGGTTGAGATAGTCGGGAAAATCCCCGGGGTCGAGGCCAAGCCCCGCCAAAAACGCATCATGGAATTCTCGCTCAAGCGCGCCGACGGCGATGTGCCGGCCATCGGCGGCTTCATAGCAGCGATAGAAATAGGCGCTTCCGTCGAGAAGATTGCCGGTGCGCTCCCGGTTCCACAGGCCCATCTGCATCCAGCCCGCCATCTGGGTCAGCAGAACCGAAATGCCGTCAACCATCGCCACGTCGAGAATCTGGCCCTTGCCCGATCGCTGCCGCTCGACCAGCGCAGCGAGCACCCCCATGGCGAGGAATGTGCCGCCGCCGCCGAAGTTACCGACCAGATTGAGCGGCGGCGTCGGCGGCGCGTTACTTGGCCCGATAGGATAGAGGGCGCCGGCGAGCGCGAGATAGTTGATGTCATGTCCTGCGCGCAACGCCAGAGGGCCGGCCTGCCCCCACCCGCTCATGCGCGCATAAATCAGACGCGGATTGGCTTCGCAGAGTATTTCGGGACCGATTCCGAGCCGTTCCATCGCGCCCGGGCGATACCCTTCGATAAGAACGTCTGCCTTCATCGCCAGGTCGCGAACGAGATTGCGTCCGTCGGGCGATTTCAGGTCGACCGCCACCGAGGGGCGATTGCGATAGAGAAAGTCGAATTGCGGATCGCCGCCAAGCGGGCGCCCGGCGCCAAAGCGTTCAATGCGCAGGATGTCGGCGCCCAGATCGGCGAGCAACATGGCGCCAAAAGGCGTCGGGCCAAGCCCGGAAAATTCCAGAATCCGAATACCGGCAGCCGGCGGCGCAGAACCATTTTCTTTTTCTATCATAGGCTTGTTATCCGTCTCCCCTCGCGGGCTCGCCGCCCATATTCCCATCAGTTGAAAAATATACTAGCTAGTATACACTTCTCCTGTCACTATCTGATTCACTAGGCCGGCGCAGACCGGACGATCAGAGGAGAGCGAGATCATGTCTGAGATCACCCCGAGCGAATTGCGCTTCACCCGGACCGAGCGGGTTACCATGGGCGCCCCCACGGCTGAGGCGATTGCCGACCAGGCCGCCAAGATGGGGTGCAACAAGGTTTTTCTGCTGGCATCGACGACGCTGCGCGAACAAACCGGCGAAATCGGCGTGATCGAGGCGGCGCTTGGCGGCCGCCACGCCGCAACCTTCAGCGGGATCGCGCCGCACGCACCGCGCAGCGATGTCCTCAAGGCCGCCGATGCCGCACGCACCGCGGGTGCCGACCTGATCGTCTCGGTTGGCGGAGGTTCGGTCACCGACAGTGCAAAGATCGTCGCCCTGCTGATCAAGCATGATGTGCGAAGCGTCGAGGCGTTCGAACCCCTGCGCACCTTTGTCACCGATGCAGGCGAGGTGATCAACCCGATCACGATCGGTCCGGATATTCCGGTCATCTGCGTGCCGACCACGCTTTCCGGCGGAGAGTTCAACGCGCTGTCGGGCGCCACCGACGAGGTCACCCAGCACAAGCAGGGCTATGAGCACCGCAACATGGCGCCCGTCATGGTCGTTCTCGATCCCGCCATCACGCGCCACACGCCCGAATGGCTCTGGCTCTCGACCGGCGTTCGTTCGGTAGACCATGCGGTCGAGACCTTGTCCTCCTACCAGTCGAACGACTTTGCCGACGGTCTTGCCGAAAGCGCCCTGCGACTGCTTGTCGAGGGGCTGCCGCGCGTGAAGGCGGATCCGGGCGATCTCGAAGGTCGCCTGAAATGCCAGATCGGCGCATGGCAGTCGATGATCAGCATCATCGGCGGCGTTCCGATGGGTGCAAGCCACGCAATTGGCCATATTCTGGGCGGCACCTGCGATGTCCCGCACGGATATACCTCCTGCGTGATGTCGCCTTATGTCCTGGCGTGGAACGCCGAGCATGATGCAAGCCGTCAGGCGCGCACGCTCGCGGTACTCGGGGGCGAGCATGCGAGCGCTTCGGCAGCGCTCGATGCCTTCATCGCGGGGCTGGGAATGCCGCGGAGGCTGAGCGATGTGGGAGTAGACGAAAGCCGCTTCCAGCAGGTCGCCGAATATACGCTTCTCGACATCTGGGGCCGCACCAATCCCCGGCCGGTCACCTCGGCCGCCGACATCCTCGAAATCCTTCGGCGCGCCGCCTGACGATGTCGGCAACCGAAACGATAGCCAAGGAAGAGAGGGGGCTGACTATGCCGGACGCTGCGCGCGCGCGAGATTTTCAGGATCCGCGCATTCCCAATCGCGACGAATGCGTGCTGCGCTACCTGCTCGACCGCTGGGCGGCCGAGCGGCCCGACAAGGCCCATATCGTCTTTCCGGACGGGTCCGAATGGAGCTTTGCTGACATCCACGCCCGCGTTCGCGCCAAGGCCGCCGGCCTGCGCGCGCTCGGCGTCAAGCAGGGCGATCATGTGGCGGTGTGGCTGCCAAATGGACCCGACGCGCTTTTGGCCTTTTATGCGATCAACTACCTCGGCGCCGTCTTCGTGCCTTTCAACACCGCCTATCGGGGCGGCTTGCTCGAGCATGTGCTTGCCAACGCGTCGGCGCGGCTTCTGCTGGTTCACCCCGATCTTGTACCGCGCCTCGCCGAAGTCGATCTTGGCGGTCTCGAACGCCTTGTCGTCACGACAACCGGCACCGTGGCGCAAGCGCCTCTTCCGGTGGTGCGTTACGACGATGTGGCGGGCGACCCCTCGGACGGATTGCCGCTCGAACGGCCGATCGAACCTTGGGACATCCAGTCGATCATCTACACGTCGGGCACGACGGGTCCCTCGAAGGGCGTCCTGTCGTCCTATCTTCACATGTTCTCGAATGCCGGCCCCGAAAGCTGGCCGATGGTGGGTGAGGACGATCGCTATATGTGTGTCGCGCCGATCTTTCACATCGGCGGGATGGGGCCGCCGTTCGTCATGCTCGCGCGCGGCGCTTCGGTCGCGCTGATTGACAATTTTTCGACCGACGAATTCTGGGCAGTTGCAAAGCGAACCGGCGCCACCGTCGTTTTTCTGCTCGGCGTCATGGCTACATTCCTGCTCAAGGCGCCTCCGGCCGCGCAGGACCGCGACCACGGGGTCAAGAAGGCCTTCATGGTGCCGTTGACCGGCGATGCGCCCGCCTTCACCGAGAGGTTCGGCATCGATATCTACACGATCTTCAACATGACCGAGATTTCCTCGCCGATCGTGTCGGAAGCCAATCCCGTGAAGGTCGGCACCTGCGGGCGGGTGCGCCCGGGGGTGGAGGTCCGCCTCGTCGACGGCGACGATTGCGAGGTCGCCATCGGCGAAATCGGCGAGATGCTGGTCCGCACCGACCGGCCCTGGGCGATGAACAGCGGCTATAATGCGAACCCCGAGGCGACCGCGGCGGCGTGGCGCAACGGCTGGTTCCACACCGGCGACGCCTTTCGCCGTGACGAGGATGGCTACTATTATTTTGTCGACCGGGTCAAAGACGCGATCCGCCGCCGGGGCGAGAATATCTCGTCCTTCGAAGTCGAGGCCGAAGTCTGCCGCCACCCCGACGTTCGCGAGGCGGCTGCTATCGCCGTGCCGAGCGAATATTCCGAGGATGAGGTGATGGTCATTGTCGCACCGGTGCCCGGCCGGTCGATTGACTGCCGCGCGCTCGCGCAATTCCTGATCGAAGCCATGCCCTATTTCATGGTCCCGCGCTATTTTCGCGTGTTGGACGAACTGCCCAAGACGCCGTCGGCAAAGGTGTTGAAGACCGATCTGCGGCGCGAGGGGGTCACGCACGACACTTGGGATCGCGAGGCAGCCGGCCTGCGGGTTCGCCGCGAATCCTTCTCGCCATGATCCTTCCGGCCTCCGCATCGCGAGCGGAGCACCGCCCTCGCTTCATCGGCGTCGTGGCCGGCGCACGCGCCCGTTTTTCCGCTTTTTTCAGGATATTTGTCAGATGACCCAACCGATAACCGACCGCCCGATCGCTGCGGACCGGATCGACTGGCCGCTTTTGGAATCGGGGGTGGAGCAGGCGAACATCCCTGCCCTGCTGATGCTGCTTCACCAGATGACCGGCGAGGAAAAGTGGCTCGAAGATCCCTATCGGCCGGCGCGCGCACCGGGCCTCGATGACAATGACAGCGGCCAGCTGCCCGAGGACATCCAGCGCGAGGTGCGCGAAGCCGCACGGCTGGCAATCAAGGCCTGGCTGACGGGCACGCCGCTCGCCCTGCCGCGGCCCGACAATACGCATCTCGCCAGGATGCTGAGCGTGGCAATGACCGAGCATGTCCCCGAGGAATATGGCGATATCGTCGCCGCCGGGATGCTGTACGCGCCGATGCCGCGTGCGATACCGCCCTTGCTCAAGACCAAGTCGGCGATCGTGATCGGAGGCGGAATCTCTGGCATTTGCGCCGGGATCGAGCTTCAGCGGCTGGGCATCGATTATGTGCTGTTCGAGAAGAACGAGGATTTCGGCGGCACTTGGTTCGAGAATCGCTACCCGGGATGCGGGGTCGATACGCCTTCGCTGACCTATACATTCTCATGTCGGCCGAACGACTGGTCAAAATATTTCCCGCTGCGCGACGAGATCGAGAATTATCTTCTCGAAACCGCGCGCGAATATGGGCTGGCGGCGCACGCACAGTTCAATTCGAAGGTCGAGTCGGCGCGGTGGATCGACGACGCGCAGCAGTGGGAGGTCGTGGTCTCGAAGCCCGATGGCAGCACGGCCGCGCATCGCGCGGACTACCTCTTCAGCGCGGTGGGCATTCTCAACATCCCCCAATATCCGAGCATCGAAGGTCTCGACGGCTTTGAGGGCGAAGTGATCCACACCAGCCGCTGGCCGCAAGGCGCCGATCTTTCGGGCAAGCGGGTAGCGGTGATCGGCAATGGCGCATCGGGCATGCAGGTTGCTCCGGCGATTGCCGACGAGGTGCGTTCGCTCACCCTTTTTGCGCGGTCGAAACAATGGGCGGCGCCGTTTCCGCAGTTCCGCAAATCGGTTCCCGACGGCGTGCGCTATCTGATGCAGGTCGTGCCGCTCTATCGGGCCTGGCTCGAACAGCGCCTGTCGTGGACGTTCAATGACCGCGTCCATGGCACGCTTCGACGCGATCCCGACTGGCCGCACCCCGAACGCGCGGTCAATGCGATCAACGATGGTCACCGCCGCCACTTCACCCGCTACGTCGAAGAGCAGCTGGCCGAACGGCCCGACCTGATAGCGGATGTGCTTCCCGACTATCCGCCCTTCGCGAAGCGGATGCTGCTCGACAACGGCTGGTATCGCACGCTCCTCAAACCCAATGTCCGGCTGATCCCCGAACATCTGGCGCGGGTGGAAGGCAATCGATTGATCTCGTCATCGGGGATCGAGGTCGAAGCCGACGTCATCATTCTTGCGACCGGATTCCAGACCACCCGCGTTCTCGGCTCCTATGAGGTGATCGGACGGAACGGCGCGTTGCTGCGCGACATCTGGGGCGAAGATGACGCCGCTGCCTATCTCGGGACACTGGTGCCGGGCTTTCCCAATCTGTTCATTCTGCTCGGTCCCAATGTCGGTTCGGGCCATGGCGGCAGCATGATCCGCAACATCGAAAACCAGATGCATTTTGCGGGCGAAGTCGTTCTTGCAAGCGCCGCCCGCGGGGCCGACACGGTCGAGGTGAAGGATGAGGTTTACCAGGACTATCGGCGGCAGATCGACGAAGCGCATGAGAAGCTTGTGTGGACGCATCCTGGGACCGAGAATTGGTACCGAAACGCGAAGGGCCGCGTGATTGCAATCACGCCGTGGCGTAACGATGCCTTCTGGCGCATGACACGCTCGCCCAATGCGGACGACCTGGCTTTCGGGCGGCAGGACAGCGAGGGACTCAATGCCCGCGCCGAAGCCGGTTAGGCGGCGACGAGGCCGAAACCGATGAAAGTCTTTCAAGGCCGCCGCCTCGGCGCGATCGAGGATTTCACGATCGAGGAGCGGGCCAGCGTCCCGCCGGGTCCCGGTCAAATGCGCGTCCATGTCGAAGCGACCGCGCTCGGTTTCGTCGATGCACTCGTGATGCGCGGCCTTTACCAGGTGCAGCCGCCTTTGCCCTTCATTCCGGGAGGCGAGATTGTCGGGCGCATCGAGGCGGTGGGGGATGGTGTCGAGGGCTTTACGGAAGGCCAGCGCATCGCGAGCTGGCAGTTCGGCGGCGGGCTCGCCGAACAGGCGATCGTCAGCGCCAAAAGCAGCGTGGCAGTGCCCGATGCCCTTGATGCTGCAGGCGCTTCGGCGTTGATCCTCGACTTCCTGACGGCCTATTACGGGCTGTTCGATCGCGGCCATTATGAAGCAGGCCAGTCGCTGCTCGTTACCGGAGCATCGGGCGGGGTGGGATCGGCGGCGGTCCAGCTCGCCTATGCCAGCGGCGGCCGCGTCGCCGCCCTGGCCTCGGGAGACGCCAAGATACGCCATGTTGCGGGCCTCGGCGCCGAGCTGGTGCTCGACTATCGCAATCCCGAATGGCGCGCCGACCTCAAGACCCGCTATCCTGGCGGGATCGACCGCGTGTTCGATCCGGTCGGCGGCGCGCTGTTCGAGCCCTGTTTCCGCTCGCTCGCCAAACATGGTCGGCACCTGGTCGTCGGCTTCGCGTCGGGTGACGAAATCCCGCGGCTTCCTGCCAATCTGCCTTTACTCAAGTCGGGGGAGTTGGCGGGCGTGGATGCGCGTTATCTTGGCGAAAGCGATCCGGCGCGGGTGCGGACGATTCTTGCCATCATCTTCCGCCTTGCCGAGCGCGGCCGGATTCGGCCTGTCATCGATCAGAGCTTCGCGCTGTCCGACGCCCCTGCGGCGCTACGCGCTCTCGCCTCGGATACACGGATCGGAAAGATCATCGTCACGCCCTGACGCGTCACCACTGCGCGCGAAGCGCGCTCATGCCGCGGAACAGAAATCCCTCGCGCCATGCCGGTGCGTCGACGTCGACGGTCAGCCCCGGCAGGCGCGTCGCCAGCCTTTCGAAGGCGATCCGGCCTTCGAGCCGGGCCAGTTCGGCGCCGACGCAAAAATGAATGCCGCCGCCAAAGCTGAGGTGCCGAGCCGCATTACCGCGACCGATATCGAAGCGGTCGGGATCGTCGAACAGCCGCGGATCACGGTTTCCGGCACCAATGAGGGTGAGAACCTTCTCGCCCTGCGCGATCGGCTGTCCGCGGACTTCGGTCGCTCGCAGCGCGGTGCGATAGGTTGCAATGAGCGAGCTTTCGTAGCGCAGCGCTTCATCGACCACGCCTGCAGCAAGGGTTTCCGGTTCGCCGACAAGACGCCGCCATTGATCGGGAAAGCGGCTGAAGCAGAGCAGGCCGTTGCCGATCATGTGCGCGGTCGTCTCAAAGCCAGCCCCGAACAAGCCGATGGCGACGGTAACCAGTTCATCGTGCGAAAGCGCATCCTTGGCGCCTCCGGCCTGGACTAGCGCGGTGGCGAGATCGTCCCGGGGCGCCGCCTTTCGTTCGTCGAATAGCGTCTCGAAAAATTGCTGCAGCACGGCGATCTGGCTATTCGCGGTTGCCAGTTCCGCGTCGGTCAGCGCGCGCGCTTCAAAGACGATGAAGCTTTGCGCAATGGCATCGATTACCGTCTTGAGACGGGTATCTTCGGGATCGATGCCGAGCATGTCGCACATGACGCGCACCGGAAGTTCATAAGCGAAGCGCGCAATCAGATCGCCTTCACGGTCGGCGGCGAAATCGTCGATCAAGCGATCGGTGATTTCACGAATCCGCGGCTCCATGGCGCGAACCCGCCGCGCGGTCAGGGCCCCCGTCACCAGTCCGCGCACGCGCGTATGATGCGGCGGGTCCTGCATCAGAAACACCTCGGACAGCCATTTATAGCCTCGCTGTCCCATCACATCGAAATCCGGGCCATAGAAAAGGCGAATATTCTCGACAAAATCGCCCTGCCCGAACGCCTCGCGGTTCATCAGGACCGACCGCACGTCGTCGTATCGGCTGACCACCCAATAGCCATGCGCGGACCGGTGGATCGGATCCTGTTCGCGAAGCTGTGCAAAGGCCCGATAAGGGTCGGCCTTGAGCGACGGATCGCCGGGCGAAAAGGGCGGCAGGGGAAGCTCGGTCATCGCAGCGTCTCGGTCATTGCTATGCAAAACGCGGCCGATATGTCCCGTCATCGGCGCGATCCACGAACAACGAATGAGGGGCCCCGAAATGCGCGGGGACGATGCGCGCTCCCCTCGCGCTCGCGCGCTCGAGCAGATGCCGCCGGCTCGCGGCCGCCTGCACCCTGTCCTCGCAATAGACGCTGTTCCAATCGGGGCGCAGCACCTGCATCGGGTGATGCAATATGTCGCCGGTGAAGAGTGCAACCTGACCCTGATCCTCGACTTCCAGGACCATGTGACCGGGCGTGTGCCCCGGAAAGGTCCAGGCGCGCATCCCGGGGGCGATCTCGGCGCCATCGTCGATCAGTTCAGCGAGGCCTGCATTGATGATCGGCAGGACGCTGTCCTCGAAGACATTGGCGTTGACTCCGGCACCGGCGAGGGTCGCATAAAGTGGCTTTTCGGGATTCCAGGCCGCTTCGTCCGCACGCGGGAAATGGTAGCGCGCGTTCGGGAAGGTCGGCAGCCAGCTGTCCTCGCGCCATTCGGTGTTCCACCCGACATGGTCGATGTGAAGATGCGTGCAGAAGACCTTGTCGATATCGCCTGCGGCGAATCCTGCCGCTTCCAGCTCCGCGAGAAATGGCGTCGCGAGATTGCCGAAGATCGGAATGCCGGGACGATCCTTGTCGTTGCCCGCACCGGTATCGACGACGATCCGCTCGGTTCCGGTATCGATGAGCCAGCTTTGCAGATAGCCATAGATCATCCCGTTACGAAAGAAGGCGGGCTCGAAACCCGCCGCCTGGGCGGCGAAGGCAGCGTCCTCATATTCCGCGAAGAGTGCCTCGGGCGGACTGAAGCCGCCCTGCCACTCCTCGAGACGGAAGACACGGTAGCGGCCGATACGGAACGCTGCCTCCATGCCGCAATACTCCAATCAGAAATCGACCCCGAGTGTCACGCCGTAGGTCCGCGGCGGCCGCAGCGACCCCACCGACACAAAGCTGTACAGCGGCGCGGAGATGATCGTGTTGGCTAGCGCATATTTGTCGGTCAGATTCTTGCCCCACAGCGCGAGCGACCAGCGTTCGTCGGGAGACCGGTAGGTAATGCTCGCATTGACCAGCGCGAACGCCTGCTGCCGCGCGTCGCGGTTGTTGAATTCGGTGAAGAAGACCTCGTCCTGCAGATTGACGTCGGCGGAGAGGTCGAGAAAGCCGGCGCTACCGAGCCGGAAACGCTGGTCGGCAAAGGCCGCGACCGTAAATTTGGGCGCGTTGGACAAGCGGTTGCCCGACAGATCGACGAGGGCCGGGTCGGTCGGACAAGCCGGATACTGCGGCCTGCCGGGACTGCCCGCCCCATAATAGCCGTTGCAGAATTCCTTGTATTTCGCGTTGAGATAGGTGCCGTAGACCCGGATCGTGGTGTTCTCTCCGGGACGGAAGTTGGCTTCGAGCTCGACCCCGTAGTTGCGCGCCGACGCCGCGTTGATCGTCTCGACGATGCTGTTGGCGTTGACGAAACCGACCTGCAGATTGCTGTAATCATAATAGAAGACGGCACCGGCGAACCCGAATTTGCGGTCGGCGGTTTCCCCGCGGAAGCCCGCCTCGTAGCTCCAGACATATTCGGGGTCGATGACCGAGTTGATGCTGCCGATGTTGACGACACCCGATTTGAAGCCGCGCGTGACCTTACCGTAAAACAGCGTGCCGCCCGGGGTGCGATATTCGATCGCGAACTTGGGCGTGATCGCATCCCAGCTGCCGCTCTTGTCGGTCGGGATATCGAGGCCCTGCGCCTCGAAGGTGAAACGCCCCACCCCGCTGCGCTTTTCCCAATTATAGCGTGCGCCGGCCGTCAGCGTCAGGTCGGGCAGCAGCTCGTATGACGCTTCGAGATAGGCGCCCGCCGCCTTGGTCTTGACGGTGCCGCGCTGGAGATAATTGCCATTGTCGAACTGGTCGGCGGGGAAACTGGTGCCTAGAACGATGTTGAAATAGGATGCCAGGTTGACGGTCGGCACGCGCACCTCGCCGAACAGACGTTCGTCGAAATAGGTCGCACCGCCCAAAAGCGACAAGCTGCCGGTCTTGTAGGTGAAATTGACCTCCTGGCTGAACGACTTGCTATCCTCGGTATAGTTGTTCTGACCGAAGGCATTGATATCGCTGACGTCGAGATCGTCGCGATTGAAGCGCTTGAACTTGCGGTAGGCGGTGGTGGAAACCACCGAGAAATCGCCCGAATCCCACGTCAAAATGCCCTGAACGCTCGATCCGTCACGCTTGTTGACCGCGTCTTCGTCGGAGTAGATGTTGCGCAGGTTGGGCTTTTCGCCGCGCGCCGCATAATAGTCGAAGATCGTTTTGCCGCCGAGGAGCGACGACGCCAGCCCCGCTTCGGGAACCACGGTCGGACCGAAATAGTGGAAGGCATAATTATTGTCGTCCTCCTTGAAGTGATCGGCGACGATCAGCAGGTCAAGGTTCGAGGAGAATTTCGCGAGCAGCGATCCGCGAATGGCATAGGCATCGCGGTCATCGACAGGGTTGCCGGTGAACAAGTTGGTGCCGTAGCCGTCGCGCCTTTCATATTTGCCCGCGACGCGAAACATCAGATTTTCGCCGGTGATTGGTCCCCCCAGCGCGCCTTCGAGCGTCCGCGCGTCATAATTGCCGTAAGTGGCACGGGCATAGCCGCCGAATTGGGAGGTCGGCCGCGCGGTGACGATATTGATGACGCCGCCGGTCGCACCGCGGCCATATGTCGTGCCCTGCGGTCCGCGCAGCACTTCGATCTGCTGGACGTCGTAAAAGCCGCTGAGCTGCGCCGCCGGGCGGCTGATCATCGCGCCATTCTGCAGGAAGGCCACGGCGCCGTCGGCGCCAAGGTCGATGCTGGTGAGGCCGATGCCGCGAATGAAGGTGCGGTTGACGCCGAATTGATCGCCGACCGAGACATTGGGCACCGCCGAGGCGAGATCGCCAGCGTCTTCGATACCGCCCGCGCCGACGTCGCCGGCACCGAGAACCGAAATCGAGCCTCCTGTATCTTCCAGCGCCTTGCCGGACTTGGTTGCCGTTACGATGATGGCACCCTCCTCGCCGGCCTCGGTTCCGCTATCGCGCGCGGTTTCCTGGGCGAACGCTGGCGCTGCGACGGCAATCGAAGCCGTGGCAGCCGCCGACAGCAGTAGCTTGACCTTGAAATTCATATCGCCTCTCCCTGATATACCGGGCTTATAATTATCTACCCGTCAGTATTTGATTATCTGTTTGGGCCAATCGGGTATCGAAACCCGCTCCGTTTTCCGCCTGTGTCAGATTCCTTTTGCTATTCCGCGCCTGCCAGCCGCAGCGCGGCCTCGACGAGATATTCGATCACTTCGTCGGCGGTGCGTTTGCCGGTCGGCGAGTACCATGTCGGGATCCAGCTGATGAGGCCGCCGATCCAGACCGCGATGAACGGATCGATGTCGGCGCGGAATTCGCCGCTTGCGACGCCTTCGCGGATCATCGTGCCGATCTGGTGATCGAAGCTGTGCCGCAGCCGCAGGATGCGCTTGTAATCATCGGCGGAGAGATGCTTCATCTCACGCTGATAGACGACGACATATTCCTGCCGGTCGATAACAATCCGCCCGACCTTGCGCACCACTTCGGCAAGCCTTGCACGGTGGCTCTCATGCCGATGCGCCAGCACATCCTCGAGCACCGCGAGGGCCTCGCTGATGCCGACCTCGCAGATCGCCGCAAGGATCGCTTCCTTGTTCCTGAAATAGGAATAGAGAAAGGGCTTCGTGACGCTGAGCTGGCTGGCGACATTGTCGAGGGTGCAGCTGCTGTAGCCGCGCTCGTAAAAAAGATGGCTCGCAGCCTCGACGATGCGGTTGACCTTGAAGGCAACGAACTCGGATTTGAGCGAGGCACCGGGGGCGCGCGGATTTATCACGGAATCACTGGACACGGCCACCGTCATAGCATCGACCCAAGGCAGTCGGATAGTGACACCAAAATCTCCCTCCGCGGTGCCATTCTGTCGATGGCGAACCGTTGGAATAACTATGCCGCAAAAATTATCTACCTGCTAGTAGTTTTTACAGGATGCTGGTACTTTTGCGGAACTGCGACGAAAACGCCACCGGGGTCACCATGGCGGCAGTCGCGAACAGCGCTGCCGCCGCGACCAGCCGGGCTGCGAATGATGCGGTCAGCCGATTAAGCGCGCGCCTGTTGTCTTGAACTTTTGCCGATCTGGCGGCGGTGCGCCTGGCCCGATGGGTCAAGCGCACCGCCCGCTGACGACTGTGGGTCGCAGATCGCCGTCAGCGATTGCGAATAGAGCCCAAGCCTGCGTGCGGTTCATCCTCCAGATGGAGGATGGGACGGAGTTTTTTCGATCAGTTCGGAGCGGTTGCACCCAGCCGGGCCAGCAGCCCGGCAAGGTCGGACTGTCGTGACGTGCCCGTTTTCTCGAGCACACTGCGAATTTGGCTGCGCACCGTAGTGATGGCGACACCGCCCGACGCCGCGATTGTTTCAGGCGTTTCGCCTCGGGCGATACCACTGGCAACGCGCGCTTCCGACGGCGTCAGGTCAAAAAGCGACTTCATCAGCGTTGCCGAAGGCACGCGATCCGAAGCGACCGGCACCATCATCAGCAAGGCATAGGAATCCCCAAAAACATCGTGCGCGCCGCGCGGAACCGGGATCAGATGCGCAACCTGCCGGGGCGTTCCCGCCGCGTCGCGCACCGGAAACGATCGCGCGCTGATGGCGGGTGCCGAGGTCAGCGATGCCAAGGCGTCGTCGAGGAGCGCGTCTGCCTGTCTGTCTGCCAGTCGCAGGCGGCCGTAGGCACCCAATATCACAAGCGATGACACATCGGTGCCAAGGGGGCTCATCTCGACAACTTCACCGCCGGCGCGCAGGAGAAAAGCCGGCAGTTGCATCGCGGTCAGCGCCTCGGCAGCGCCTTGCGCGCGCTTGTGCTGCATGCGCGCGCTCACGAGCGCGCTGCGCGCCAGATGCGGGCGCAGCAGGTTGAGCCGTGCCACGCTTTCGGCCGCGACGGGGCCTTCAGAAAAGGCCCGCTCGACGCTGAACACGATATTGTCACCGGTCGACACCTGGACCCCGGTTCCCGCCGACCATCCCAGCCCGCGCGGACGGAAGAAATCGCGATACACCGGATCGGCATCGATTTCCTCGTCGCTCCAGAAATCATGCTCGACGAAAAAGGAGGGCTCCTCGCGGCCCATCAGGCAAACGCGTCGGCTGCATTTGCCGAACCATCCTTCCTCCACATAGGCTGCAAAGACGTCGGCTACGCGCTCGGAAGCGGTCCAGTTCAGCGCCTTGCGCGCCGAGAAGAGAAGCCCACCCGCCGATCCCGCGAGCGCCGCCACCTCGTCGAGAACCGCCGGCCATGCCTCCGGGACCACCGAGCATTCGTAAATCCGATCGACAAGTCCGTCTTGCATTCTTGATCCCCGCCTGCAGATGGGGACATTGTCGTCACCTTCGTCCAAATGGCAAGAGTAAGGAGCGCAGCCCGTAAAGCGCGTCTTCCCAACCAGGTTGAAGCCTTAGACAAGGGCCTGCTCCCCCATACAACGACTGGCAGCTATGCGCCCGAAACCAGCCGTAGCGCCGGATAACTGACGGCCTGAGAGTTGCCATCCGCGCGTTAGGTGAAATTACCGGGTTGGCCAATCTCAAGCGTGAATATGAGATCGTCGAAATCGTCGTCGAACTCTCCATCGTTGCAAAGATAGCGCCGACTTCCGGCATCTCCCTCCACAATCATCGCGCCCCCGCCGCGCCAAGACTGCATGACCCCGTCACCCATTTCCCAGACATTTTTCACTGACAACAGGCCGTCGCTCGAATTGACACGGAATTCGGAGGTGACCGGGGCAGTATCCTGCCACAACACGATAGATTTATCGAACCTCTCGCCATTCACCACGAATGCCCGTTTGTCGTGAGGTTGATTCCCTGCTTCCACTTGGCTGAAATAAGTTCAAATCGAATTCTGACGTCGGCACCGTCTCCTATGCTGACCTTGTCCACCATCTGCACGGTCCGCCCGTTATATTCGATCGGTTTCCCACGAGATTCCATGAACATATCTTGAAATACGATCATCTCATTGCCTTACACGCCGAAAGGGGGTCTTTAGTCGGACGTTCATCAGGCCAAGCGTGCTGGACGTCAAATCGCCCACCACCTCGCTGTGGCCCGAGCAATTGAGATTGTCAAAGCGAGAGCGCTGAATTCCTTGCCCTTCGAGAGGGTGACCTTCCAAGCTATTGACGATGATACCCGCGTCTCGATCTAAGCCCCGGATTGCGGAACGTCCGCGTCCCATCCTTCGCGCCCGACAGGGGCTCAGCGCCGCTGGCTGGCACAACCGCTGACGCTGACCGGTTGCGGACTGTCGGGTGTCGGTAACAATCCTCCGAAAGCGGACGAAAGCCCATTGGAACGAATTTAAGAAGGCCAATCAGCGCCAATTCGCCGCGCTTGATGCCAGAGCGATCGTTTGGCCAAGCCCGGGGCGGCGGCGGCGGAGGTAAAAGATTCTGCTGCGCGGATCGCGCCAGAGTTCCTTCGGATCCGTGATTGCTCGTCCTTTGTGTACTCGTCTGGCGTACCCACCGAGTCACTCACGAACATAAAACCGAGACTTCTGCGCCTTTCCGGCGACTTGGTGACCCCTACGGGACTCGAACCCGTGTTTTCGCCGTGAAAGCACAATCTTCAATAAAATCAAAGACTGTTCCCCCACGGGGCACGGTTTTGAGCCCACAGGTTTCCGCCACTTTCCACATGGTGGGGGAACCTTTAGGGACAGGTCGGGTACGATGCAAGCTTGTCGTGACGTTCTTCAAATGTTCTAACGCGGCATGCGACTCGACCGGGACACCACTATCTTCCTCGGATTGGCAACGCTCGCCGAGCAGGTCGAGCTATCGATCGCGACCGCGCCGCCGCCGAGCCACGGCGTACGCCTCGCGCTCAAGGTGCTACATGGTTTCAGCGCGGGCGATCGCGATCCCTTCGACGATTTCTGGCGCCAGATGCGCGACGGGCAAGACCGGGCCTGGTCGGCAACGATCGCCAGCACCTGTCGGCAAACCATGTTACAGACGAAGCTACGCGGCGTGATGAGGGCGGTTGGAATCGAACCGAGTGTCGCAACCGAGCAGGCCCTATGGCGTGCTGCGCTGCGCGTCCATCCCCGCGAGAGGAGAGCCCCATGAAGCACGATCGCTACGCCTGGAACAAGACAGCCCCGAGCGAATATCGCTGGCGCTGCGGCGAGCGCACCGGCCGATGGTTTGCGAGCTACCGCGCCGCAGGTAATGCAGCCGTGAAAGCGGGGCTTGCGACTTGGAGCGGCCGCGTCCTGTTCACCGGCCCCTTGGTCAGCATAGAATCTCGGTGCTCCCGGGCGATTGAAGGATAGCAACGATGCAACTCGTCCCCGAGCTCGTGCCGCCGGCCGCGCCCTTCCTGCCATTCAACACCGATTGGGGTGAAGACGACGTCCGGACATGGCGAATCGTCAGCGACAATCTGCGAGGGATGAATCGAAGCGCGATCCGCTTCAGCGACGGCCTGGCGCTCAGACGACTTTCCGAACAAGAAGATGCTGCCCTACGCGCAGCCGACAGGGCAACCGACCCGTTCCGCGGCAATGCCGCCAACAGCGCAGTGTGGCGGAGATGGATATTTATCGGCGCCGAGGCTGCCGCCCTCGCTTGCCATGACTTCCGGAATTCACTCGAGCAGGTCCACACATTCTGCGTCAAGATTGAAGAGTGGCGCGATCTGGTCGATCTGGCCGCGGTAAAGGAAGGTCGTCGCCGGTTGCAGGCGCTGTTCCCCAATATTGGACTCGTACGGCACACCATCGCCCATAAGGAGCATTTTCAGAACCCCGACAAGCCATGGGCAATCACATCGGGTGAAGCTGGTCCTAAGGTCGGCGGGCGGCCGATGATTAAAACAGAGGGCGCGGAAATCAGACTGGGCGGAGGCCTCTGGGAAGATACTTACTGCGCCACAATCGATGGCCGCACAGCCGAGTTCGAGTTCAACGAGGTGTCTGCCACCGCGCTGAGCGCCATCACCGCCGACGTTTTCCGCGCCTTCGACAAAATTTCGAGCATTCCAGTCGATCAGCAGCCGCCCGGCTTAGGCGCCTACTGAATTCGGGAGGCTATTCCCACTCCGGCGTGACCGGCCGGCAACGCAGATCGGCAATGGCGACCTTCTGGAGCATACGACACGCGGCATCGAGGCGCCGCGCCACATCCTTCCCCCACTGGTCGCGGGCGTCGTCGACGAGCTCTTTCGCGACCTCGCTTTCCAAGGCTTCGCGCGTCATTTCGGGCCGGTCGGCACGGTCGAATGTATCAGCAGTCAGGCGCAGGTTCGGATTTGCGTCGGGCCTGTTGGCGCAACTCGACACAGATCCGGCTGCGAGCGCGATCGGAAGGGCGAGCATCAGGCAGGTTATGCGTCGCATCGGAGATCTCCTTTTGCTGTGCCGCGTCGGTCGCGGCGCCGGCGTTCAATTCATCACGGCGAAGCTGATCGGCCTGGCGCTCGATCTCGCGTTGCTCCGCGTCGGCCGCCGCCTTGGCGGCCGCCTGCTCGGCAAGCAGATCCTTGCGCGCGCCGGCTCGGATAGCGCCGATCGCAAACCATAGGGCCGCGAGGATGACAAAAACTGTCACCCCCTGCGCGACGAGGCCGGCCCAGCGTTCACCGAGGCGGCCGACGAGGGCGCGGACAATCCAAGGCCCTATGATCGGCAGCAGCGGCATTATTCTCTCCACTCGAATCGATTGTCGAACGTCTGCTCTGCCTGCCAGTCGGTGATGCATTCGGTGCGGACCATCTCGGCGACATAGGCAGGGAGGAGCTCGCGTGGGATGCGCTGCGGGATCCGGTAGCCGAGCGAGCGGGTGCCGTCGGCCCACAGGCCGATGACAAGAAAGCCGTCGAACTCACCCTCGTTTTCGGCAATCATCTTCGCGTGACGGATCATCACGCCGCGCAGATTCTCGTTGTCGCGATCGGCCGGCGTAGGCAGCACGATGATATGGCCGCCCGCCTTCGGGCGAATGGATCTTATTCGGGCGCGAAATTCGCGCATCACACGATTTCTGCGTCGGGCTGAGCGGCAGGTGCCGTCACCTTCGCGGTCGTCGTCGTTGTCACGGTCGCTCCGGGCGTTTCCTCTTTCGCCTGCCGCGCGAAGATCCATCCGCCGTTGCCGGCCGCGACAAGGCCCCAGCCGGTGCCGACCTCGACCGGGTCGAACTTGCCGGTCTGATATTGGAGCACGAAGACCCCGGCCCAATAGGCGATCGTCGCGATCGCCGCTGACAGGCGCGCGATATCAAGCGCCTCATTGCCCTTCGAATAGAGGAGATCCTTGAGCAGCTTCACGTCAGCGCTCATTGGTGGAGATGGTGCCGCCGCTCATCGCGGGCAGGCGCTGGTCGGACAGCGCCAGCCCTGCGGGCCAGCGAAAGGCGAGGAGACGAGATTTCGCGATCGGCATGATGTTGACCGCGTTGGACTGGTTGCCGCCCAGGATATAGAGATGCGTCGCACTCTCGCCGACGACAAAGCCGACATGACCGCCGCCCTCGCGGCCGAACACCGCGACGGCCCCGACGCGGGGCGGTGTATCCTTACCCCAGCTCGCCCACGCCTTCGCGCGCACCGCCTCGCCCTTGTCGGGTATCGGCTGGCCCGCGGCGATCATGCAATAGGCGGCGAAGGCGCCGCACCACGGCGTTTCGTCATCCTTGAACCACGCCGCCTTCGCCGCTTTGAACCATTCGACGATCTTCGGATTATGCTTCGGCCCGGCGATTTCTTTCGTGCCTATCAGCGGATAGGCGGCAGTCAGCCATTTCGGCTCGCCCTCGGCGGTGATAGCGGGCGTCGCGGGCGAAGTCGCCCCGGCCTGCGACGCAGCAACGGCACCGACGATGGCGTCGTACAGCGCCTGTGGCACCTTGCCGTCCTTCATCCGCTTGCGCAGCTGAACCATGAAGGCGTCGTGATTGAAGGCCATGGTCATTTTCGTTTCTCCAGGGCGACGTCAAGCTTGGTTTCGATTCGGGCCAAGCGGTCATTGACCTGACCCGCGCCGCGATCTTGTCCGTCGGCGCGCCGCTCCAGCTTCGCGATCCGATCGTTGGCATTCGCCACATCGCTGCGCAGCGAGCCCGCGCCGAACACGATTCCGACGATCGACAGGATCAGGGCTGCCCACGCCGGGACGCTGCCCCAACTTTTGCTCCGACCGGCCTCCACGGCCGCGACGGTCTGCTCGATGATCGCGCGGACCTGCCGGGCATTGCCGTCAAGGATCGGTTCGTCGGCCACACTCCTACGCCGGCTTCACGATGACGCTGACGCTGGTCTGGATCGCGACGAAGCCCGCGCCATAGTCCGACGCCGAACCGTCGACGCCGATGCCGACCACCTCGGTCGGCCCCGGATCGGGCAGCATCGCGACATGCGCGGCGATCGAGGCGAGCGCGGCGTCGCGCACCAATGCCGGCGCGTCGCCGCTTTCGATCGCCGCGTCGATCTCGACGGTCGCGGCGGCGATCGCGGTCGCCTTGTCCGCTTCCTCCACGTTGAATTTATAGATCATCGTCAGCCTCCTCTTCGCCGGGCAGCCCGCGCTGCCGGAACATTTCATTGGCCAGGATGCAGATCGCCGCTAACAGCAGCGCGCCCGCGATGCCGACCAGGCCGAGCGCAAGGGGAACGCAGCCCGTCATGCCATTTGCCGCCAGTCGGTGCCGTTATGCTTGAAGAAGAAAATCGTGCCGATCGCGGGGTTCACGATGTCGACGCCGTCCTTGAGCAGGAACCTCCCGTTCATCGCGTAATTATGCACAATCGTGGCATTCGCATCATCGATTTGAATGAACAAGCGCTGTCCCTTTTCGCCGCCAGTGGCGCCCCGCATGGGGGTCGCGGCGGTATGCAAGGTTCGGACATCCTCGATCCGCGTCACGTCGAACGTCGTGGCGTTCGGCGTCCACAGAACCGGCACTTGCAGGTTGAAGCCATAGCTGCGCGTGTAGTTGATGGAGCCGAACTGGCGCGCGAGGATGCCGAAAGCCGAATTGGCCACCGCTTCGGTCGGGACCGTATAGGTCACCGACTGATCGGTGCGCCGCATGTTGGTAAACACGCCGGTGCTGACAACGTCGGCGGGCGCCGAGTTGTGCAGGATCCGGCTGACGCCCGACATGGTCGAGCCCTTGCTCGAATAGAAGCTGTTGCGGTCGACCAGCTTCCACCCGGACGCGCCATAATCGCTGCCGTTGATCAGCGTGTTGAAGGTGCCGGCTGCCTTGGGGATGAAACCGAAGGTTTCGAACGTGATCGAGCCGGTATAGCGGAGGCGGATCGCTTCGACGTCGAAATCCTCGGCATTGCCGCCGATCAGCTTGATGCGGAACTGGACGTTCGCACCATCCTGCGCGACCGTGGCGCCGAAATCGCCCCAGCGGTCGCCGACGTTCAGCCCGTTGCACTCGATCAGCGTCGCGATGCCCTTGATGCGATAGCCCGCCTTGCCGGAGCCGACCGTCCCCGCCTCGTGCGCATAGCAATTGAAGAGGACCGAGGCGACGTCGCCTTCCAACTCGAAACAATGACCGCCGCCCGAATAGCAGTGGACGTTGTTCCAGGCGGTGCTGAAATGGTTGCTCGCCTTGAAGGTGCTGCCGGCGGCGCTTTGCAGCCAGAGGTTCAGGAACAGCGAGGCATAAAGCTCATTCCCGCCCGACATGCCCGAAAAGTCGATCGCGGTGTCGCAGTCGCCATAGATTTTGAAATCGCGCATCGTGACGCGATAGAGAGAGGCGACATTGGCGGGCTTGATCGCCGCCTTGCCCGCCATCCCGTCGCAGCGCAGCGCCGACTGCTCCATCCCGGCGCCCGCCCAGACGGTGCCATAAGGGCCGCCGTTCGGCACGAGCAGGCTGTTAGTGATGCGATAGCGCTTGGCGAGCAGCCGGAAATAGCCGACGTCGTCGATCATCGCCTGGATCGCCGCCGTGTCGTCGGTGACATTGTCGCCCTTGGCGCCATACCATTCGACCGTGCGCGCCGCCGCCAGCGCGTCGCGCAGGATCATCGGAACGGTGTTGTCGCCCTCCGCCTGGAAGGCCATCAGCAGCGTGCCGAGCGCCGGATCGGCCATCTCGGTCCGCAGGTTCGGGTCGTTGCCCGTCCCCGACAGCATCAGCAACGCGCCGAGCGCGCCGAAGCCCAAGACCTTGCCTGCGCGGGCGGCGGCGGCAGGAATCTCAAGACCATCCTCACCGCGCGGGAACAAGAGGCCGCGCATTATTCTATCGCGCAGCCAGATGTCTCGCTGCGCTGCGCGGTCGGCCACCTCATTCACCGGATCGGCTAGCCAGGCCGCTCCGTTTTCGAAGCTGATGGGCTGTGTAAAAACAGGCTCGAGAAGGACGAAAAGCTCCTGCCCGGCGGGCGGCGCCACGAAGAAATTGATGGATCCGCCCGGGCCGGGGTTGAGCGTCACCGAATAGGCCGCCGAATCGACTTCGGCGCCGTCCAGCGTCACCGAAATGTCGCTCGCGCCGAGCGCCTTGAAGGTGAACGGAAAGACTGTCGTCGCGCCGTTGGTCAGATATGGACCGCTAAAGCTGTCAGTTGTGTCGATCGCCATCCCGGAACCCATGCTCTGCCCGTTATGGCTGGGTAGGATATCGACCTGCGGGCTTGAATCGGGGCGGCCGCCGCGGAAGATCTAGTCTGTCTTGCCCGTGGTCAGCCCGCGCCACCATTCGCCGAACCCGTCTGGATTGGCGTCGCCAGACCCGACATCGACCAGGAACTGCGCCGCGACGGCCATTTGCCCGGTCGTCAGCCCGGTGAAATAGCCCGTCGTTTCGATCGCATTTCGCGTCGCGCGCTTCGTTTCCTCGCCGCGCGCGATTTTCCCCAGATCGGAGCCGACGTTGATGACGCTTTCGATGCCGCCCTGCGCCGGCGTGAACCGATATCCGAACGTCGGCCGGTCGGTGGCCTTCGCCCACAGCGTCGGACCGATATCGCGCAGCACCGGGATGGGTCCGAAGATCTGGAACATGATGTTCGTGAGCGACCATTCCGCCCAGCTTTCGTCATCATCATCGTCCGGCGTCCGGCCGGCGAGGAGCTCGCTCAGCAGCGGCGGCACGACGAACAGCCACCAGGCGCGCGCGATGAGGCCTGGCGCGTCGGACAGGCTGGCAGAGCGGACGTCGCGGGCAAATGTGCGCTGGCGCTGGTAGAAGGCAGACATGTAGGAATAGAACATCGTGAGCAGCTTGCCCGCCTCGCCAAACGTACCCCGGCCGGACTGGATCGCGGCGATATCCTTGACCGCCCCGGCGCCCTGCGACTGCCGCACCGCCTTGTCGGCGGCATAAATGGCATCGTCTTCCGACATTTTTTCGGCGATCGCCTTGTCGTAGGCGCCAAGCCAGGTCGGGATGACGACGATGCGGTCGAGATAGCCGATGCCGTGAAAGGCGAATTTCTTCACGGCGCTCAGATTGCGTTGCCCCGCCGCCTTGCGCACATTGTCGCGGATGTCGCGGTCTAGCGTCTCCATGCGGCTGCGGACCTCTTTCGACTTGTCCAGCACGAAATTCCACGCCGTCGGGTTGCCGACATCCTTGATGCGCGGAAGCACCCAGCGCGCGCCGACGCGCTCGAAGCTGTTCGCATAGCCCGCAGCCTGCATCATGATCGTCGACAGGCGATATCCCATGCCGACGATGGTCGCATTGAGGCGTGCTTTCTTGATGAAGCCCTCGATGCCCGCCTGTCCGGCACGGTCGTAGGCCCATTCGTTCGCGATACGCTGGAGCCACGGGCGGAACTGCTTGCGGATCTCGGGACCGAGACTGTCGTCGACCGCCTTCATCACCGGCCTGGCTTGCAGGAACTTGTCGGCCTGCATGATCGCCTCGCGGTGGGTCAGGTCGTGGATCACCTCGCCGACATGCCGGTGAATGACGCCCAGGCTCAGATGGATCGGGCGCTCGACGTTCGTGCGCTCTTTTGTGAACCCCTTGGGCGTCGTCGCGCGCGTATAGATGCCCTCGAACAGGCTGTCGGCCTTTGCCGCATAGCTTTCGGATTCGTAATTGCGGCGCGGATCATAGACGACGGGATAGTACCCGCCCTTTAGGACGCCCCATTTCGTCTGCACCGGCCGCGCCTCGACCTTCTCCGGCGCGATATCGTTGACCCGCTTCTCCATCGCCTCGATGTCGGGCCACAGGCTGTTGATGATGTCCCAGACCTCCTGGACATAGGCCCATTCCTCCTGCGTCATGACGCGGTCGAGCATAGCGAGGACACCCGCCTCCGACCAGCGATAGCCGCCGAGCAGCTTGTCGAAATTGCCCCGGTTGCCCGTATTGAGGGCGATCGCCACCACCATCTCGCGAGTCATGACGAAGGGATTGCCCGTTTCGATATTGAGAAGCTCCGGCGCGGTGATCTTGTCCGACCAGCTTTTCAGCGTGTCGGCCGGCACTTTTTCGAGTGCGGCGCGCAGCTGGCCTAATATGTCGGCCATGCGCAGCCGCTCGTTTTCCTGTGCGTCGACGAGCGGCCGAAACACGATGCGGTTGAACGTGCCGTTGCTGTCGCCGCTGTCGAGCCAGTCGAAAACCGTCTCCATCTTGAGCAGCGCGGCGTCGGCGGCCGCCACCTTCGACTTGATCGCGTCCCAGCGCGAGGGCTCCATCAGGTCGCTCGGTGGCCGCTGCGGCAGTTTCGCGACCGCCTGTACCGCCTCGGTCACCGTGACCTCGAACTCGCGCTTCTCCTGCCCGTCGCGCAATTCGCGCTTGAGCCGGCCGAGATGAATGATCTGGCGCACCGCCTCGTCGAGCCCGAGCAGTTGGTCGACGGTGAGCCGCGTCCAGTTGTTCTTGCCGATCGTCGCCTCGAACGACGCCGGCACGACGATGTCATAGCCCTCCGCCTGTCGCTTCGCCGACCATTCTTCCCACTTGCCCTGCCTGTTGATGCCTTTCTGCGACCGGCGCTTGATGTCGACCGCCTCGAGGAGCGCGTGCGCCTGTTCGAGATAGTCCTGATCGACCGACTTCATCACCGCCTTGCCAGCGATGTTCTCGAGCCGCTTGCGCGCGGCGTCGACCTCTTCATGTGCCTTCTTCGCTTCGGAATAGAGCGCGTTGTTGAGCATCTGCTGCTGTTTCGCGCGGAACGCTCCCTCGATATCGCGGTCAAGATAGGCTGCCTCGGCTTCCCGCGCGGCGCGCTTGCTGGCGCGGGCATAGCGTTGCAACGCGCTCGGCATCGCCTCGACGCTGACCAGTCCGGACCGGATTTTCTCGCGCGCCCATTCCTGCGCGGCGCTGTATGGCGTCGGCGGCTGCCCGGCCTTGCGACCGAGCACACGGACCTCGGCAGCGATGACCTCGCCCTGCAACTCGTTATGCACCGCGGCGATCGCCTCGCGCTCGATGCTCCCGTCGGTCAGGGGCTCGCCGTATCGGTCGCGCATCATCATATCGAGCTCTTCCTCGATGATACGCTCGCGCATCCCGCGCTGATCGCCTTCCTCGCGCGCCATGCGGTGCGCGATTTCGAGCTCGGTCAGCGCCTCGATCATCTCATAGCCGGTCGCAAACCCCGCCTGCTCGGCGATCGTGTCGGGATGCACCCCCCCGTTGCGCATCAGCGGCGGAACGCTACGCGGCATCATCACCGCGGCTTCCTCGCCCATCATGTTGACCACCCATCGACGGTCGATCGGCTGCGCGCGCATCGCGTCGATCGCGCGAAACGCCGGACGCTCGGCAACGCTCGCCTCGATCTCTTCGCGGAGGCCGGCAGCGATATCCCGATATCGCTTGGTATTGCGGGCACGGACGTCGCGCACGGTCTTTTCGAGCAGCTGACCGCGCGCCTCGATCCGCGCGTCGCTGGTCAGCCGCTGATATGCCGCGAACTCCGACGAGCTCATGTCTGCCTCGGTGAGCAGGGGGTGCACCGACTGCTCGCGCGCGGCGAGCGCGATATCGTCGTCGGTCGCGATCAGCCGATCCATCACGCGCCGGATCTCCGGCGTGAGCGGGGAGCGCAGCGCCTTCACGCTGCGATAGATGCCGGCGAGCCACGCGCGAAATTGCTCGAAGATGCTGCGAAGCGCGGGAACCGGCGCCTTGCCCTCCATCAGATACTGCTCGACCCCGCGCGCCCACATTTCGTGCGCCTCGACAGGGATGACGCCATTTTCGACCGGGTGCCCGTTCGCCGCAAACCAGTCGACGACCTGTCCCCAATCGTCCTTCAGGCGGTTGGTCGCATCCTCGCTGAGCGCGTCCGAACGAAGCTCCTCGAGCCAGAGGTGCCCGGTTTCGTGCAGGAAGGTCGAAAGGTTGCGCGCCTTGAAGAGCTCGATGATCGCGGCGCCGGTGAATTCGCCGCTCGGGAACACGATGCGCCCGCGCGGCGCCTTCGCGTCGCCGCTCTGGTTGAAGCTGCGCGCGGAATAGTTCGAGACGGCATTACGGATCTCGCGACGCGTCGCGGTGGCGGGGTCGAGTCCCTCGTTGGCGAGCAGGGTCGCAAGCTCAAGCGCGGCATCCGACAGCGTCGTGTCGGCTTCGGCCGCGTAGCGCGCATCGCCGCGAAGCTCGGCGCCGATCGCGTCGAGCAGCACATTATTGTCGAGTGCGTCGTCATAGGTGCCCGCCTCACGGCCCGCGAGCTCGGGGAAATAGCCGGCATCGATCGCGGCGCGCAGCACATCCTCGGGCGCGGTGTCGCGCTGCGCGGCGCCGAGCAGGCTCGCCTGTCCCTTGTCCGTGGCGCGGATCAGGCGCTTGCGGAACGGCGCGGCGCGATGCCAGGCGTCACCGCCCATGCTGGCGATATCGCCGCCCACATCGTCGATGCCGCCGCGCTTGGCGATGAATTCGAGGAGCGAGGGGCCTTGCTTGGCGCCCGCGGTGCCGCGGCGCATCGCGTTGATGACGCGATCGAGCCCGTCGTCTTTCTGGCGCAGCGCCAGCTGTTCGGGCAGGATCTGCACGACGTCGACGTCGTTGAACTCTTTGCCGGTCAGCATCTGGCCCTTGCGCATCGCGCGGGTTTCGTATCGCGCGGCGACGAGCTCGGCCTGCGTCCGCGCGACCGACGGCGTATAGCCGGCCGACTGGAGCTTTTCGGTGACGTTGGCGAGCAGCGCCTCGCGGGCCTCCATCATCTCGCGGTCGAACTCCTCGATCGCGGCGGCCTGTTCTTCCATCGTCTGGCGAAGGTCGGCGATTTCCATGTTGAAGGATTCGGCTTCGAAGCGCGACATGCCCCCGGGGCTCAGCCGCATATGGTCGCGTAGAGCCTCCCATGCCGGTGTGCCGGGGAAAGCCGATAGCACCCGCTCTACCGGAACCACGATGTCGCCGCCCGTCGCCATCGCCTCGAGCGATTCCTGCTCGAACTCCGACCAGCCGTCGGGGTCGAAATCGGGCGACTGCATATATTCCTGGATCGCTTCGGCCGGGATATAGACGTCGGTCGCGCCGCTTTCCGCGCCGAGCTCGCGCATCAGCGCGGCAAAGGCCTCGGGATCGCGCTCGCGCAGCTTCGACTTTTGCGCCGCCTCTCCCGCCTTTTCGAGGATCTGGCCCTCGCGTTCGGCGCGCTGCGCTTCACCGCGCCGCGCCGCGAGCATCGCCGCGCCGTCGACGACGCGCTCGGCGGTGCGAACGGCGGTCGTGGTAGTGCCAACGGCGCCGAGCGTCCCCATCAGCGTCTGGCGCGCCGCGTCCGGCCGTTCGGCGATGAACTCGCCGAGCGTCTTGTCGGGATTGATCGTCACCCACTGGTCGAAATCCTGCAGCAGGGTCGCCACCTGCTCGCCGGGGATCTCGGTGACCAACTGGTTGAGGATCATCTTACCGAACGGCGAGCGGGCCGCGATGTCGCCGAGCAGCTTCCCGGCCGGGATCTTCTCGGTCAGTGCCTCGACGGTGCCCTGCCGCACGCCATAGGCGAGCGAGGAACCGATATCGAGGCCGGCGTCGCGGGCGTCCTGATATCCACCCGCCGCGGTGAGCGTGCCAACGACGCCGGCCGCGGCTTCGGGATTGCGCGTGATGAGCGCACCGGCCGTCATCGGGATCGATTCGGTGCCAGCGAGGAGCTCGCGCGCGATCCAGCTTTGCGTCTGCGGGCGCCATGTGTCGGCTTGCTTCGCGAGGGCGGCCTGCCGATCGGCGCGCGCCTTCAGCTTGATCTTCTGGGTTTCGTCATAGCTCTTGTCCCAGCGCGGGTTATAGCCCGTGTAGATGCCGATCAGATCGCTGAAAAAGCCGCTGATCGCGCGTTGCGGGCTCAAGGCATCGGTGACGTCGGAGACGGCTCCGACTGCGCTTTCGACATTGCCCGCCAGCGAATAGACGCCCGACATCAGCGATGGGCCCAGCCCTGTCACCGTGTCGCGGGTACTACGCCAGGCCTTGCCGAGTAGCGACAGGCTGTCCCAATCGTCCGATGCAGCCGCGGCGCCGCGCGGATTGGCCGTGGCCCATTTGCCGATGGCGGGATAGCGTTCGGCCATCGACATGAACCGGCGCACGTCGCGCCCGCGCTCGGCGTCAGGGAGATTATCCTCGACCTGCAGCGGCGACACGCCGATCTCGCGCCCGATTGTCGTGGCCTTGCCGACGGTCGCCGGACTGGACGAAAGGAGCAGGTCGAGCCGCGTTCGACTGTCGCGCTCGCGGCGCATTTCCGCCTCGATCGGGTCGATGCGCGCGACGGGTTCATTCGCCGGCTTGCGCTGGCGATAACGCTGGTCGTAATAATCCAGTCCGGGAAGCGTCGGGGGCAAGGGGCACCTCTTCAGTTTCCGGCAAACTAGGAACGGCCATGAAAAGCTTGAATCGCGCGATTTTCCTGCCGCTTCTCCTCGCCGGCTGCTCGCCCGCAGTCGATCGGCAAAAGTCGCAGACCGACGCCAATCAGGCGGAAAAGCTCCACGAATTGCAGACCCGCATCGAGGAGCTCGAGCGGCGCGTGGCCGTCGACGAAGTGGCCGCCGCGCCGCGCGTCGTGCGCATCACGAGCCCGATCGACGATGGCACCGACGCGAGGGTGAGGCGGCTCGAACGCGACAAGATCGACCGCGACTATGAAGACGCACAGCGGCGCTTCAAGGATTCGGTGGCGCAATAGTCCGGGAGCGGTTAGAACCGCCGCAATCGCACGCCCCCGGCCTCTGTCTCTCGACATGCACACTGGGGGCGTCTTTATTTGGCGTAGTATCGCCGCCAGTAATCCGCGACCTGGTCGTCGGTCGGCTCCCGGCCGAACGTCTTCTTATAGGTGTCGACGATCTTTTTGCGCGTGGCGTCGGGGATGTTGCCGGCGTTCATGTCGTAGAGCGGCTTCGACGAAGAGCCGCCGTACCAGGTCGTCGTGGGGATCTCCCGCGTCGCCCGCTTGAAGAGCTTCACATAATCCTCTTCGGTCAGCGCCTTCGCGCCATGCTGCAACAGCTGCTTGGCGTCCGACTCCATCACGCCATAAATCGCGACCCGCTGCTCGTCGGAGAACTTTTCGAATCCGCCGTATTTCTGGCCCCATTCGATCGCGCCGGTAATCCCGCTCCGCAAATGCTGGTCTTTGGGCGCCTCGGTCCGCATCTTCGCCTGCTTGGTCGCGAGTGCCTCGAGCTCGGCGCGCGTGACCTTCCCGGCATATTGCCCGAGCGGCATCGACTTGAACTCTTCGGGCGAATAGATCGACAGCATGGAGAGCGCGAGGGCTTCCGCGCCATTCGCCGGAACCTCGACCGGCTTCGCGTTGCGCTTGCCCGCGTCCATGTAGCGCAGCCGCGCCTCGGGACTGAGGCGATCGCGGATGTTCGCCGGCATTTGCGACAGGTCGGTGAAATTCGGGTTCTTGAGCACCCACTCCGACGCATCGCGCTCGGCAGCATCTTCGTCACGCGCCTTCAGCTGCTCGTCGCGCGCGATTTCCTTGTCGGCCCACAGCTTCGCGCGCTCGCGGCGTTCGGGCGACCAGCCCTGCTTGTCGGCGAGCGTATCGATCTGGGCATAGACAGCGCTCTTGTCCCAAGTCCGCGCCGACTGTTGCGGACCGCCGCCTCCGATCGCGGCGACATTCTTTTTGACATAGGCCTGCGTTTCGCCGGGCAGGCGCGAGAGCCAGTCGCCGCCGCCCGCGATCGCGGCGTCGACCGCGCCCGGGCCTGCATTATAGGCCGCCCACGCCTTCGCGGGATCGTTGCCGTACCTTTTCAGCATGGCAGCAAGATAGTCGCGCCCGACCCGCGTCCGTTCGGCGTCGCTGTTGTCTTTCGCCGGTTTGACGCCAAAGCCCGGGTCGGTGTTCGTCCCCGGCATGACCTGCATCTTGCCAAGGGCCCCGGCCTTCGACGTGATGAGGCGGCCGGACGCGTCGCGCTCGCGGTTCCCCGATTCGCTCTGCGCGGTCACCGCGACCATCGCTTCGAGGCTCGTGCCCGTTGGCGCCGCGTCCTTCGTGCTCGCGCCCTCGGGAACGGGGATGGTGCCGATCGCCGCGTCGAAATCGCCCTGCGCCTGGCGCGTGAGCAGCGGTTCCTTCATCGCGCCGCGCAGCGCGAGCTCGTCGTTGGCGTTGATTTCGCCGGCGTGCGCCTCGAGATAGACCTGCGCCGCGTCGATATCGTCGTCGGCGAGCATGCGGTTGACGACATCCTTATGCACCGACGAGACGGCGTTCGACGTTTCGAGCTTGATCGTGTCGGCCGACCAGCCGCTGAGCGCGCCGAGATCCGCCACCGCGGCCTTCATCGTGTCGATATGCGCGCTCATCAGGTCCGGCCGGTCCCAGTTCGCCGCGGCGTCCTCGCCCGACAGCACGACCTGCGACTTGAGCGTGCCCTCTTGCTCGACGCGCAGCTGGCGCGTCGCATGCTCGCCGATCTTGACCGTGTCGGCCCCGTATAGGCCGGCGATCCGATCCTCGGTCATGCGGCGCATGCGGTCATTCGTGGTGGAACCGATCGTTTCGTCGCGCAGCTTCGCCAATGCCTCGTCGGTGGCAGTCCGCTTCGAATAGGCGTTGGAGCCCTGTTCAAGCTGGAATTCCGACAGGATCTTCGCGGCGCCGACCTGGTACCGCTGCGCTGCCTTCCGGCTCTCGGTATCGTCGAACTGGAAGTTGATTTCGTCCTGTGCCTCGGCGAACTCGGCGGCGCTGCGGCCGAGATTGGTCACGCCCTGCGCGATCGCCAGGCCGCCCGCCGCGACATCGGCCGGCCGGAAGCGCGCGCCGGTTACGTCGGCCGGCGCGACCTGGTTGGCGTCATAGACCCGGACCCTCGGCATCAGTTACCCCGTGCCTGCATCTTGCTGTATTGCGCCGCGCCGCTCAGCGCCGTGCTCGCCATGTCGAACGCACCTTTGACGATCGCCCCTTTCGCGGCGAAGCGCGAAGCCTTGGCGCTCGACCGGTAATTCGCGGCATTTATGTCAAAACCTCTCACCTGCTCCGCACCCTGGTCATAGATGCGCCGCGCATCTTCGCGGGCCAGCATGTCCGTGTCGTTTGCGACGTCGACCGCCGATCCGAAATCCAGACTGACGCCGTTCGCCGCCTGGGCGACGCGCTGCTCGCCTTTCAGCTGCGCGACCTTGCGGTAATGGGCGAGCGCGGCAGTGCGGGTGTTTTCGTCGGCGCGGAACGCCGCTTCATTCTCGAGTTTCGCATTGCGGTCGGCGACGCGCGCCTCATATTTGGACGCCGCCGCACTTTGCAGCGCCGCATAGCCCTGACCGGCCGCCGTGACGGCCGTCGCGGCCACGACAAGCAACGCTGGGTTACACATGCTCGCGCACCTTCTCGAAATCGTAGAACGCTTCTCCGCCGATCCGGCGGCGATCGTCGCCTACGCTGAAACCCCATTTGCGCAGCATCCTGATAGCCGCTGCATTCTCGCATGAGACATATCCGGTCAGCCGTTCGCTTGAATCGTGAAGGCGGGAAACGATCGCGGGTCCGATGGTCAGCAACGCGCGCGCATGCTGCCAGACGACGTCGGTGCCAAGAAACCATGGCGCACCCCCGCCGGTCAGCGCGCTATTGACGACGACACCGAAGATGGCCTCGGGTCGATCGTCGACGAAAGCGGTCCACGCGCGGTCACTGTTGAGGATCGCTTCCCGGAGCGCGGCTTTCGGGGTGTGACCGAACGCAGCGCACTCCCGCACGTCGATGTCGCGCATTCGGCGCGCCACCGATCCGATATGCTTGGTCCGCGCGAGCTCGAGCCGGATCCGGCTAATCATTGATGACCGGATCGACGAAGGCGCCGAGCAGGGTGAAGGGCAGTGGCGCGGTCTGGCGGATATGAACGCACACCTTGCCCTGTTCGACATTGCCGCTGTTGATGAGATAGTCGCCCGTCATCAGGTTGTCGTGCTGACCATAGGCCTCTGCGATGCGCTGTTTCACATAGTTGAGGCTGTTCGGATGCTCGCCGGCGAAAACCCCGCTGCTCTGGTAAAGCGCGAGCACGATCTCGCCCGGCTGTTGCTTACGGCCGACATTCCAGCCTTGCCCGGGCACATTGGCGCGCACCGGCAGCGTTTCGATATCGACCGTGAAGGGTAGGCCGAAACTCACCTTGCGCCCCATCGCAATCTCGGGCGGCAGGGTCACCGTCCCGTTGGTGACCGTAAGGCCGGTGACCGGCACGCCGTCGACCAGCCCCGCAACGTCGCTACGCCCTTCGAGGTGCCACAGGCCCGAGAATTCGCGCTGCGCTTCCTCGAATTCACCGCTGACCGCGCAGTCCAGGAAGCAACAGTCGCTGACATCGTCCCAATCGTGCGACGCCATGCGCTCGACAAAGAAGCGGTCGGCCTCGCCGATGCGCCGCTTGACGATCAGATAGACGCGGTCCTCGCCATTCTCGGATATCGAGCAGATCGACTGCACTTCGCCGTCGGTTTCGCAGACCGTCCAGCCCCAGACATTCTGCTCCTGCTCCCAAGTGAAGCACAGCAGCTTGCCGTCCGAGCGCGCCGCCCAGATGACGGAGCGCGGTTCCTGCGAATAGCACCACGAAACAATGGACATCCCGCGCGGGAACAGGTGCGGGCTGAAAATGCTGACATCGTCGCTTTTCAGCCCGTCGATCTCGAAACTGAAATTGATCGTGCGGACGCTGCGACCGACCGACGGCGCATAGAAGACGACATTGTCGACGACGAGCGGCGGCAGGCGGCTCGATCCGCGACCGATCTGACGGCGAGGCGCCTGGCTGGTCGCGGTGATGACGCCGCCGTTGCCGTCGCCGTCGACGTTGAAGATGGCGTCGGAGGTCAGCGCCAGCAGGCTGTTTGTCGACGCCATCTGTTCGATGCTGTTGACGCGGCCCGCGACGATGCTGAAGGACAAGCTGTCATCGGCGCGAAGCGGCTGCGACCGGTCGAAATTCTCGAACTGGCTGCCGCCGCTGCGAGATCCGAAAATGGCATTGGGTGCGTTCTTTGTCCGGCCGAACAGCAGTCGCTGCTCGAATAGCGTGACCGTCGATGGATAATCGCCCGGATCGGCGAACGGGTTGAAGGCCTGCGGCGGCGCCTGGTCGAGTGCCGGGCCGATATTGTCGTCGACGAAGGACAGGTTTTCGGTCGTGCCGATATATCCGAAGAATTGGCTGTTGTGCGCCTTATAGACGTTATAGCGGGTCGCGCCGGCGACTGCCCCCCAGGTGATCGTGTTGTAATTCTTTTTCAGCGTCAGGTCGTTGACCGCGCTGTCCTCGGCGGACGCCCGGCTCTCCTGCCCGGTATCGTCGTTCACCGCTGTCACCACATAGCTGTCGGTCTGCGGGAAATAGGCGGCCCCTTCATTGTCGGCGTCGGTGTTGGGCGTCGTCGCCACGGCATTCGTTCCCGCCGGCGCGGCGAGGGCCGGCCCGAAGGTCATCGTTATGAACTGCCAATCGGTGTGACCGGCGCGGAGCAGCTTCGTCGGCGCATGATCGATATGCGCCAGGAACATCGTGTCCGCGGTCTGTTCGAAATCGACCTCGGCGAGCTCGCTGCCGTTGTACGGACTGCCGACGACATAGGCACGGGAGACGCCCATCAGGGAATCGCACTTCCGTTGTTGCGGGGCCACCCGAATCCGCCACCGCCGCCGCCGCCGACGCCGGGCGGGTCGGGCGGAGGCACGACGGGCGGCACGACGGGCGGGGCGGGCGGAGGATCCGGCGGACCCGCGCGCACGGTGCCGCCTTCGGCGTCGACGAAGGGGTCGAGCCCGGTTGTGTTGCAATCGATGCTGAAGACGTTCTCGGAGGCAACGGCGACGACGCGCCAGAACCGGCCGTTGAGCAGATGGCCCATCGAGCCGGCATCGATGCCCGAAAGATAAACGAGATCATCCTCTTCATACCCGTGGTACGCGGCAGTGATCTGCGTCGGATTCCCCCTGGTGATGGCGGTGATCTTGAGCTCCTCTTCGAGGACCCGGCCGCCCAGCGCGCAGGGCGACATGTACCCCTGGCCCATTTCCAGCGCATAGGTCTGACTCAGCGAAAACTGGAAGGGGATGATGCGCGTCGGCTCCGAACCGTCGATGACCTCGGCAACCAGCCGCATCCCCGGTCGCTTGGTGAGCCCGCCATATTTGAGGATGATGACATTGGTCGCATCCTTGAGCCCCGCCGCATAGGCGTCGACGTCGAACCGGCTGTGCAGGTGCGGCGCCAGCACGCCGCGGCTGAAATTGGGCTGCCCGGCGCGGAACATCAGAATTCGTCCAGGATGCCAGCGCGCGCATACTCGGCGTCGCTCACCCAGCGGGGCGATTGGCGCGGCGCCTTGTTACGCTCGTCGGCTATCGCCTCGGCTTTCGCGAAGGCGGCACGGTCGATCAGCGATTTCTCGCGCTTTGCATCCTTCTTGATGGCGAAACAGGTGCGCGCGGCGAGCTCGAGCACATAGGCGCGGGCGACGAGCGGCGGCAGCTGGAAAGTGCCGGAGCGATGATAAACCAGCGTCGCCGTCTCGACGTTCGTATAGATCCTGCCGTTGGCATAGACGAAAGCGAGCGGGATGGCATTCTGGCGCGGGAAGGTCGCCGGGCCGCCGAGCGGCAGGCAGGTCGCGGCAGGCTCGACGCCGCGCACCGCGATCGGCGTGTTGCAGTCGGCAGGCGCCGCATAGCAGAATAGCCATTCGGCCGGCCGGTCGTTCGGGACCTGCGCCAGCACCTGATAGGTTTCGGTCCACTGCCATTCCGTCCAGTCGAGCACTTCGTCCATGATGACGAAGGCGACCGCGGCGCAGGCGCGCGCTTCGTTCGACGGCTCGTTAAGCGACGCGATCGACGGCGCCGCCAATTCGAGCATCGCCTGATTGCAAAGCGGGACGGTCGTCATGCGCGACGATCAGACGGCCGAGCCGGGCGTGACGTAGATCTTGCCGGTTGCGCCGGCGGCGATCGCCGCGAAATGCGTGGGCTGCACATTGGCATTGTCAAACGTCAGAAATTCGGTGGCTCCGGCGCGAATCGGCACGCCCGTCGCGGCCGCGGCGACAACGGTGCCGTCGCCGAATTCGATCCAGGCTGTCGCGGTGCCGTCGTTGACCACGCGCAGCGCGGAGGTGGGACCGCCCAGCGCAACGCGCGCGCTGGCGGCGCCGACATCGATGTTGACCGTGCGGGCAGCGACGGGGCGAAAGGCTTTCATATAGGTTCCCCTTCAATGTGCTCGGGGTAGCGAGGCCGGTACGCGGCTTGAATCGGGCAGCAAAAAGGGCGCCGGGATCACCCGGCGCCCTCTTCATTCGGAGCGATCGCGGCTAAATGCCGCGCGCGGAGCCAAGTCGCGGCTGTCCCTTTTCGTGGCGCAGCCGTTCGAGCATCGACGGATCGAGGCTCGCGGGCATGCCGGGAGCGATAAGATCCGGTCCGTCGACCGCGAACACCGGCTTGTCGGCCGCGAAGGCCGAGAGCAGGAACTCGACGCAGTGGACGATGACGCGGTCGACCGCGTCAACGACGGGTTCGGCGATGCGGGCGGCGGCCGAACAGAGCATTCCGACGGCAAGATGCAGGGTGGTGAGCAGGCGCATGCTAGTCTCCTTTCGATGCAGCAACCGCCGACCTGGGCGGCCCAGCTGACCGGACATTGCTAGACCAGCGCCGCCGCGCTTGAATCGGCCACGAAAAAGGGCCGAGAGGTTGCCCCCTCGACCCTTCCCCCTTCCGCCCGCAGGCGTATCAGTCCGCGAGAGCCGCTTCGAGCAGCTGTTCGCGCGTGGCGTCCTCGGCCGGTTCGGCCTTCGCCTTGTCGGCGACGAACTTGCGGAGCTCCTCGTCGGTCAGGCCTTCGAGCAGATTGCGCTTCTCGTCGTTCGAGACGGGGTTCGAGTTGGCAACGCCGCCCTTCTTCCCATCCTTGTCGTGATCGAGCGGATCGGCCGGAGCCTTGCCGCCCGCGGCCTTCTTACCGCCGGCGGGCTTGGCGTCAGCCTTGCCGCCCGTGGCCTTTTCGAACGCCGCAATCTTCTTGTTCGCGGCGGCCAGCTGCTCGCGGAGCGCCGCGACTTCGTCGGCAACGGCGACGTCAATCCCGACGGCGTCGAGCAGGTCATCGCCATCGAGGGGCGAGTGATCCTCTTCCTCGATCTCGTTGCCGTCGGCGTCGAGCTCTGCCATCCAGCTGCCCTTCGGGATGTTGGTCGTAAAGGTCTCGCCCTCGAGCCGGATCTTGTCGCCATCGAAGCCTTCGGCCTTGGCGCGATACGTCTTATATTCGGCGTCGGACATTACTGGCCTCCCACAAAGTTGGTATGACGGCCGAACACCGGCCCGGCGGTGATCTTGCCGGTCGTCGGCGCGGTGCCGGTGACGTCGAAATAGAGGCGCATGAACTGTTCGTTCGTGCCCTCGGGGATGACGTCGGGGAACACAAGCTGCGTACCGGCGACAAGCTCGGCGAGCAGGTAGGTCGCGCGCGCAACGACCTTCGGGCTACCGAAGGCGCTGTTGTCGTCGACCTGCAGCTGTACCTCGACGCTGGTGAGGTTGTTGAACGTCTCGGTAACGTTGATCGACAGCGGGATCTTGCACCCTTTGCCGATATCGCGCTTGAGCGAGCGAGTGTCACCGAACGGCGTGCCGGTGGCGCCGAGGTCGATAGTGTTCGTCGAAGCCGCGTCGGCGGTGATCGCCTGATCTTCGCAGAACATCTGAGAGATGTCGAAAATGCTCATTGTCTTCTGCCTTCCTAAGGCCGGGCGGCGGGACCGAAGCCCCGCCGCGGCGGCATGGTTACTGGACGCGCGTTTCGGTGTTGAGGATGTTGTCGGTGTCGCGGATGGGAATGCCGCGCCACGTGGTGATTTCCTCGCCCTGGATCTCGCGGGTCTTGAGACGGACAAAGTTATCGGTCGACGCGCCGTTCGTGCTCTCGGCATCGAGCGCCTCGAGCAGCGTGCGGTTCATGTAAATGACCGTGTTCGTCGCGCCGATGATGCCGCCCTGATTCTGCATGCCGTAGGTCCGGCGACCCTGCAGCTTGTAGTAGAGCTTGCGCAGGAGCGGGTTGATCGTGCGAGTGCCGGCGATCACGTCGGACACGTCGATATTCGCGACGCGGCCGCTGTAGCGCCAGTCCTTCACGTGGCAGCCGCCATGCTGAGTGAACAGCTCATCCTTCGCATAGTAGGGATCGCCGTTCGGATCGAGGACGCGGTGCTCGCCCTTGTCCTCGCGGTCGATGCCCGCGCCCATGCCTTCGGGCGTGATGATCGAGGTAGCCTGGTCGCCCCACGTGATCATCGCGATCGAGGTGTTGTCCGAACCGACGCCGCCCCCGTTGATCACGTTCGGATTCGTCAGCGCGTTATAGCGCGCGAAAAAGCCGTGGAACTTGCGCGGGCTCGAGCCGATGTTCGAGTACCAGAAGGTCTTTTCGAACTCCTGCGACATTGCTTCGAGGAACGGGTTGGATTCGGACATGCGAACCTTGGCCGCGTTCTTGCCGGCGATCTTGAGCAGGCGGCTGTCGACGGTCGACAGGCCTTCGACAAAGCCGGTAACATCATCGACCTCGGTCGTGGTGCTCTTCGACTGCTTGATGCCCTCGTAGAGCGCGCCCCAGCTGACCGAAGGCAGGCCGGTGCGGATCGAGGCACGATGCTTCGTACCCATGTTGCATTCGAGGACGTTGGCGTCCTTCATGACCGGATTGAGCGTGTGCAGCGCCTCGACGATGTCGCCGAGCTCGTTGCCTTCACGCTTCATCACGTCGATGAGGCCGAGATAGGTGTTGCCGATGATAGCCATTGAAAATTCCCCCTAGTCGTTGGGATAGAGACGCTTCGCGACATCATCTTTCGCGCCGGGCGCCGAAGCATCCGCCCGCACGAAATCGCCATCCTCCCCGACGAGCTCGCCCAGCTTCGCGCACAGGCGGATCATGTCGGGGTGATTGCCGAAGCCCGTCGATTCCAGGGCGACCCGGAACGGATGGGCTTCGATATTCTTGGACTTGTCGCCCTTGACGAAGCCGAGCGCGTCGAGCCCGCGGGCGGCGACGTGCATGGTTTCGTCCCACTTGGCGCCGCCGATGTCCTCGGCGCCCTTGGCTTCGTCGAGCCACGCCTTGCGCTGCGCGTTGCCCTTCGAGATGATGTCCTGCACCGTCGCATCGACAGCGCGATCCATCATCTTCTGGGCAACCGGCACCAGCGTCTTCGCCTGGTCGTTGGTGAGCTTGAGCTCGCGCAGGATCGGGTCGGCCTCGGCGAGCGTGTCGGCATCGATCTCGACGCCGTCGGTGGTCAGATCATAGGCCTCGGGCGGGCCGTCGGCGTCGGAGCCTTCGCCTTCGCCTTCACCGTCGCCAGACCCGCCTCCTTCGCCATCGGCATCGTCGCCGCCCGCGCCGAGCGCCGTGTCGCCGGATCCGTCGCCGTCGCCCGCGCCGGCACCATCGTCGCCGGACTGGCCGCCATCACCGTCACCGGCACCGCCGGCGCCATCGCCGCCGCTGTCGCCGGCACCGCCGTCTCCCGCGCCGCCATCGCCATGATCGTCGGGGGCTCGCATGAAGCGGCCGACCGCGCGCTCGGCGGGCGACATGAAGGCAGTGGACGCGAGCAGGCCGGCGCGCAGCGCCGTGGACCTAGTCTTCAATTTCATCGTGGCGATTCCGCGCATGCTTTTTCTCCAGGGGTTTCGAGGGGGAATTGAGGGCTGTCATGAGGACTGCGTTGAGGGTCGCGAGCGCGTTGGGCGTGCGCAAAGCCGTCGGCTGGCCAGCGTCGGCCAATTGCAGCAATTCCAGCCCCAGGCTTCGGCGCCCCTCGAACCATGCGAGATCGCGCGGGTCATGCCCGTTGGCGGGTTCACAGATGCCAGCCAGTTGAATCGCCTCAAAGAGGAAACTGCGAAACTCGTGCATGCCGACGAGCGTCTCGAGGTCGCGCTGCTCCATCATGCGCCGAGCAACGTGTCGAGCAGCGGCTTGCCGCCGACGTCGGTTTCGCTGAGCAGCCGCGCGCCATCGGCGCCCTGTTGCATCGCGGGCGCCGCGGCCATCATCTTCGCCTGTTGCGCCTCGGCCGCGCGGTCGGCGCGAAGCTTCGCCGCTTCGGCCGTGCTGCGGATGATTTTCGACGGCGTGCCGGCGCGCTGCGCATATTCGTCGATCATCTGGTCGACATCGAGCTTGTCGATCGCCTCGGGCGACACGCCGGCGACATTGCCGACGAACGACACGGTGCGCTCGATCTGGCCGATGCCGACCATGCGCTGCATCTGGGTCAGGATCGACACGAACTCGACCTTGATGTCGACATCCTGCAGGGCCTTCGGCGCCGGCGGGAGAAGCCGGCCGCGTTCCATCAGGCCGAACACGCGCTCGATGACGATGGTGAGCTTTTCGGTGCTGACGCGCTCGATCACCGGGCCCAGCTGCGTCAGCTTCTCCTCGTTACGGCTCGCGATCTCTTCCATGTTGCGGGGCTGGATGCCGCGCATGTTCGTGATTGCGTTGAACAGGTCGGCATAGGCGAGGGCGTCGACCTGCTCCTTGCACTTGTCGATTTCCTGCCGGATCGCCTCGACCGCCTGGTACGGCATCTGATAGGGAACGATGACATTCTCTTTGAGGACGCCCGTACCCGTGACGACGCTGCGCGGCTGGCCGGTCAGGCGCAGGTTCGGCGGCACCACCTTCTCGGGGTGCACCATCAGGTCGATCGCCTCGTTGCGACGCTTCGTCTGCAGCTGGAGTTCGCGCAGCGCGGGCAGCGCCTCCATCCCCGGCGAGGATCCATAGACGTCACCGCCGTTGACGTCCCAGCGCGGCGCCCAGAATGGCTGCTCGGGATAGCCCGAGATGCGCAGCGTGCTGTCGTTGCGATCGTCGCCCGCGTCCCAATAGACGCTGCGAAAGGCGAATCGGCCCGTGTCGGGCTCGATCGCGTGATAGATCTCGACGTCTTTCTCGTAATCGCTGCGATCATAGAGTGTCATGATCGTCGGGCTCACCTTCGCGCCAAAGGTGTCGACAGCCTGGCGCACCGTCATCGGGCACATGCGATAGAGCGTATCGGGGCTCATCGCGTCCGACAGCGCGATCCAATACTCGCCGAAGGTCAGGCTGTGGCACACCGCCCCGCGCACGCGGTGATCGACCATCACCGTGGCCTCGGTCCCGAACAGGCCCATTTCGCCATAGCCGGTCTTCGCCGCGCTGTAGAAATTGGTCTGTGCCAGAAAGGCGTACATGCTGGTTTCGACTTCGCTCAGCCAGTCGCGGACGCCCGGCTGCTCCATCAGCGCGTCGTCGACCTTCAGCGTGAACCACGGCGACGACGCCGAGGAGAGCCCCGACGTCATGCCGTGCGTCTGGGTGCGGAAGGCGATGATGCCATGCGGATCGAGCAGGCGGTTGTTCGCCATGCGCCGCCTCGTGCCCTTGTTCCGCTCGGTCGACAGGAAGCGCGATCGCGAAGGCTGCGCAAAGCGCGCGACGTCGCGGCATTCGGGCTCGATGTCCGAGCGAATGCTCTTCATCCCCGACAGGCGGTTCTCGCAGTCCTGGCGGATCGACGCCATGTCAGCCGAGCGTGGGGCTCGAAACGGTGGGATTGCCGAGCGCGCCCTGCGGCGACGTGATGATCCCCGCCATGATCGCGCGCCGGCGCTTCGACGTGTCTTTCGTGAGGTCGAGCCCTTCGTCGGGCAGTTTCATCGCCTGCCGTTCGGGGACGCTGGGGACGTCGGGGGCTTTCGGGGTGCACATGCCAGCGGCTCTCCTTTGATGGGAGAGCGTTACGGGCGGCCCGTGCGGCTTTGAATCGGGTCAGATCTCGCTGTTGCGATCGTACGGACTCGCGTTCCTCGGCGGCAGCGCGCGCGTCGGGGTCAGCGGGTCGGCCTCGTAGCGCGCCCGCACCGCCGAATAGTTGCGGCGCACGAAATCGCGGTCGAATCCGCTGAGCTTGCACCAGTCCTCGAACGACGCCGGCGCGGGACCAGGGTTGGTCAGACTAGAGTTCGTCATAGCGGTCGCCTCCCGGCCTGTGCCCGTAATTCTCGGGGTTGAGGTATGACGGCACGCTGCGCGGCAGGATCGGCTCGGCGAAGGTGCAGGCGAGCGCATCGCCCTCGTCTGGGCTGGCGAGCCCGCGTTTCTTCATATCCTTCTTGCGCTCGAGCACGATGCTCGTCTCGTCGGCGCCGAAGCTATAGAGCGGCCCGACCAGATCATCGGTCAGTTGCTGACTGTCGGGAATGGCGCCGCCGGAGAGCCACGATCGCATGCGCGTCCACATTTGCGTGCGCTTGTTGCCGGTGTGAACCGTCACGCCATTATCGAAATAGGCCGCGCCGCCCTCGCCGCCGAACCATACCTCGAACACATTCTCGACGCCCAGCTGCCGCAGCCGGTCGATCACGGCGGCCCCGATGTTGCCGGCATCGACAAAGATCGCGTCGGGCTTCCAGCGCATCGATTCGAGAGCGATGTCGCCGGCGAGCAGCATGCTGTCCTGTTTGGTCCACGTCTTCCACGGCCGTGATTTGGCATCGCGGCCGCAGCGGATCGCGAGCACCGACTTGTCGTCGCCGAATCGCGCGCAGTCGACGCCGAAGATGACGGGGTCGGAGCCGAGCGACTGCACCTCGCGCTCTTTCGCGGCGTCGACGACGTCGGTGCCGATGAACTGCATCGAGCTCGCCGACGGGAACATGCCGCGCACGCGCACCTTCACGATGTCGCTATCTTCGCCGAACGTATCGACCAGGCGCTGCAGGAACGCCTTGTTCGTACCCTCGACCGTGCGGCTGTCGATCTGGTCGGTCTTCCACAGGTGGCGCTGCTTGCCGAAGCACTCGCGAAACGCGCCCGTATTCTGCGTCGGGTTGCCGAGCGCGATCCAGATGATCTCGGTATCGGCGTCGGTCAGCGCGCCGAGCGTCACCTCCCAGACCTTGTCGTCGATGCCCGACGCTTCGTCATAGATGACGACGATGCGCTTGCCCTCGTTGTGCAGGCCCGCGAACGCCTCGGTGTTGTTGACCGACCATGTCACCAGGTCGAGCCGCCACGACTTGTCGCGGTTTGGCATCGTGCTCGCGAGGCTCATAGCATTGTGCTTGAACCAGTCGCGCGTGATCGAGAGGCGGTTCCATTTGCCGAGCTCGGGCGAGGTCTTGGTCAGCAGCTGCGTCTCGGTGTTCGCCGTCGCGACGATGCGCGTGTCGACGCAGGTATCGAGCGCCCATTTGGAAATGATGCTGATCAGCGCCGACTTGCCGATGCCGTGCCCCGACGCGACGGCAATCTGACAGGGCAGGAACCGCGTCTCGGGATTGCGCAGGTGCTCGCCGATCTTGCGCAGCTGGTCCATCTGCCATTTGCGCGGACCGGGGTGGCGTTCGAGGTCGGTGCCCTTCTTGCCCCACGGAAAGGCAAAGAGCGTATATCCCTCCGGATCCCAACGAAACTCGCCGATGCGCTGCGCGAGCGCGACCTGACCGCTAACCTGCATCCATCACCCGCCTGTTGCCGGCCTGCAGCGCCTCGACGAGCTCGTCGGTGACGTCCATCGCAACGCGGTCCTTATACATGCCCAGATGCCGCGCGACCTTGTCGAGCGCGGCCATCTGGTCGTGCACCTTCATCTCGAAGCCCGATTGCGTGACTTTCACGCCAGCATAGAGCAGCCGCGCATTGCCCTTGAGGTGGCGCGTATCGTGGGCGAAGACGTCGGGCGTGCCCTCGCCGCGGCATTTCGGGCACAGCGGGTGCGGCGGGTTCGAGCGCACGAATCCATAGCCGCCCACATCGTTCGGCAGCGTCATCATGGGGCCCGGCTTTTTCTTCGCTTTCTCCGTCTCGTTGGTCAGGCGCACCGACAACAGCGCCTGCTCGAACTCTACCTTGTCGACCCACTGATATTCGAACTTCTTGCCGTGGCAGTATCGGCAGCAGATCCGGCGGAACTGGATCACGTCGTTCGCGTCGGCGGTCGCGATCGCCCACCAGCGCTCGAGCACCATGTCTTGCGTGATTTCGGTGCGCTCCGAGCGCGCTGCGATCGCCGCCTCGATGGCAGCCGCGACACTAACATTCGCTAACAGGCGCGCGCCCTGCTCGTTGGCGGTGCGCTCGCTATACCCCGCCCGAATCGCCGCCTGCGTCGCGTTGAGGTCGACGAGATACTCGCGCACGAATGCCGCCTGCTTGGGCGTCAGGCCCCTCTCGTCGACTCGGGCGGGGGAAACCGAACGCTTCTTTACAGGCGCGGCAGTCTTTTTCGGTGCGACCTTCTTCGAGGCAGGTGCCTTAGCCACCGGCCCCCCGCAGCTTGTCGATCAGGATGTCGACGACCTCGGCGAGGCGCGAGACGATGAAGAGGAGCGCCGCGAAGATGCCCTCGACGATGTCGAACAGGAAACTGACGACGAAGACGACGAGAAGCGCCGCACCGAAATCAGCCATGATACATCTCCCCCGCCTTGATGGTGCGCGCGACCAGGTGTGTTCCATCGGCATTCATCGAAACAATGATCGCTTCGCCGCCGATCGCGGCGCGCGCGACCAGTTCGGGAGACAGCATGAATTCGAACGGCGCCCGCTCGTTGACCCAATCGGCAAAGGCCTGCGCCAGGCCGACGAGATAGCTGTCGTGCGTATGGCCCTTGATCGGCTTGGGCGCGAGAAACCGATGATCAGCCACGTTCCATCTCCACTTTCCAACCGACAAAGACCAGGTCGGCGAGAGCCTCGCCCAGGCTCACGCCGCGGCTGCTCGCCCATTTCATGATCTCGGCGCTCACATCGACGTCGCGCGTCCGGACGATCGCCAGCGAAGGCGCGGGGATCTCGCGCGGCCGCTCGCGCCAATGCGGCGCCTGGTTGAGCGGGCGCGCGGTCCATTGTCCGGTTTCGACGATCATGATTTGCCGGCTGCGCTGGTACCGGCGCACTTCGATCAGCCCGCGCTTCTCGAGACGCTGGATCGCTTCGACCGTGCTGCTCACCGCCGAATAGCCGCTGACATCGACCAGGTCGTCGGCCGTCGGGCAGGGCTTGCCCGCAACCGCGGCGCGATGGAGCTCGCCGTAGATCAGCCGGTCCTTCAGCGGCAGGTCGCAGATCAGCGCGGCGACTTCGGCTTTGTTCATCGACGATGCTTCCCGTAAAATCCGTAGAATTTGAAACCATGCGGCAGCACGGTGATGACGGCGCTGTCGCCGCACACGACGCGGTGCCCGCTCGCCAGGATGACCGCACCCCCGCCCATATCGTTGCAGGTCTGAAAGGCGCGGCCGCTCAGACGCTCGACGACGAGGCGCGCCGGGATCTTCTCCACGCGCTCGCGATAGCGGCGGATCGCATGCATCGTGACTACCAGCGGCGGGCCGCGCCTAACCATCGACAGCCTCCCGCTTGGGCGCGGGAGCCGACGGCTCGGCTTCGAACACCACGCGGCCGACGACCTCGCCGCCGATCGCGACGACGGCCGCGCCGATCTGGATCGCGAGATTGGTTTCGGCCCATCCGGCAGCGAACTTCGTCGGAAAGATCGCGCGCACGCTGTCCTCGCCGAACAGGATCGCGGCTGGCTTGACCCAACTGCTATAGGTCGACGGCCCGAGATCCTTTTCGAGCATCGCGTGCACGGCCGCGCTGCGATCGTCCTCGCGCTTCTTCGCTCGGACCGGCGCGGCGGGCAGTGTCGATGCGACGGCCGGCCTCGCCGGCGCCGCGGGCATGAAACTCACCCCGCGCATTTTCGCAGACATTACACGGGGATGGTCGTTGATGACCCATTTCGCGAGTGTCAGGCGCCAGTCGGACTTGACCCCGATCGAGCGCGTTTCCGACAGCCAGTGCGCCTTGAACGCCGCGACCGCCGCCTCATACGCCCCCTGCGGCCAGTCGGCGACAAGCGCGGCAGCCTCCGGGGGGAGGTCGGTCGCTGCGGGCGCGTCCCAATCCGCCGGCAGCCGCGTTCCCGCCTTCCGTTCCCGCTTCTTTTTTTCACGGGGCGGATCATCAGCGTCAGCTGATGATAGGGGAAGTGGGTTCAAGAAGGGTTTGGGTGTAGCTGCTACACCCCTCCCCCCTACCGAGGGTGACCGGTCCGGCCGCTTCACCGGTGAAGATTTTACACCGGTGTAACGCGCCTTCCGAACCCAGCAACCGACCAGCGGCAGCGCGGCGAGCGCGTCGACATTGATTGCATATTCGACCGTGTGACCATTGGCGCAGGGCTTCGTCCCGACGACGATCAACAGCCCGTCGGCGATCAGCCCCTGGATGGTGACGATCACCGTCTTCTTGGTCAGGTCGAGCTCGTCGGCCATCGTCTGTTTCGACGCGAAGATGCCGCCGCCGCAATCGCTGGCCTTGTCCGCGAGATACGCCATCAGCGCCAGCCGCGTGACCGTGCCGAGCTTGTGCTTATAGCATTCGGTGATCAGCAGGTTGCTCACCGCAGCGGGTCCGCCAGTTCCGGCCGACCGATCTTCTCGGCGAGGGCGATGGTGGTTTCTCGGATATGCGCGCGCTCGTTGCGGTGGCGCGTCGCGGCGAGGGCGCGGCCGGCATCGCTGCCACTGACCGACCGACGGCGGCGAAAGAGACGGTGCCAGATCATGCAGCCATCCTGCCGGCGAAAAGATCGCCCTGGCCGTCGGCCCCAAAGCCGTGTTTGTACGCGAGTGCAGCCGCTCCCCATTGCTCCGCTGCGGCGCGCGCAATGCCGCCATAGGTTCGCGCGCGATTGGCAGCGCGGTTCGGGCCGGGCGGCTCGCGGTGGCACGCCGACCATGCTTTGTGCTCTTCGGTGCCGGGTTGCGGCTTTGTCAGCATGTCCGTCGGCCTGAGGTCAGGCAGGTTCACCAACTCGAAACCGGTCAGCTTCAGGAACGGGTCACCGAAGAAATAGGGATGCACGAACTGGGTATGTCCCCGGCCGGTCGCCTCGATCGCGGCATTGTGCATGACGGGATTTTCGAGCGCACGGCACGGTATATCGGCCTCTTCGCGGCAATAGCGATAGAGGTCGGCTGCCTCGTACATCTGCGACCAGCGCACTTCGTTCCGGCCGTTCTCTTTACGGCCGTCGATATAGAGGTGCTTGGCGCCGCTGTTGCAAAGGAAGGTGCAGGGCGGGTGCAGGATGATGAGCAGATCCCAGCCCCAGTGCAGCACCTCGCGCATATCGCCGATGATGTGGCGGTTGCTGCCGTCTTCGGCAGGCTTCATGTCGCACGACCAAGCATCAAAGCCGAGCGCCTCGAGCTCGCGGCGCATGGCTCCCGAACACTCAAACCCGGCGAGCGTGCGCAGGTCATTGCGCTGCGCCATGTCCCAAAAGTCGATATGCCATGCGAGCGCGCTCACGTGAACATCTCCCGCTGAGCGCCATGCTCGACGGCCACCGCTGCGACGCGAGCTGCGATCAGGTCGTCAACCGAAATGCCCATTCGCACGCCGATATCGCGGACGTGGTTTTCGTCTGCTTCGATCGACAGCGATTGCATCCCGGCCGAGCGGGCTGCGGCGGCAGTCGTTCCGGTACCAGCGAACGGGTCGAGCACCAGGCCACCCGACGGACAGATCATGTCGACGAGCCAGCGCATGACGCCTCCGGGCTTCACCGTCGGGTGCGTGCGAAAATCATCATGGCCGCAGTCCGGCTTGCCGACCTGGTGGGCGCCACAGGTCCGGCACTCGAATATGCGTTCGGCCTGCGTCGCCTTCGATGAATAGAAGAAGCGCGCCGCGGTACCGCTGTCGCCTTGGAAGGTGGCGCCATTGTCGCCGTTGCCCTTGAACGCGCCATAGATATTGCGAAACTTGTCGCTCCCGCGCTCACCGACGGGTGCCAGCGCGCCTCGCTCGCCAAAGGCGGCAAAGGCGCTCTCGACCTCGGCGCTGCCGTCGTGGATCACGTTCGCGGGCCACCGGCCGAGTTTCTTCGCCTTCTCGACACCATCGCGCAGGCGATCACGGTGCGCCTCGACCGCGGCAGGATCGTCCATCCACGGCCGCCGCCATCCCTCGGCATGGGTTTCGACATTCACGCCCTTGCGGCTTTGCCCGCCGCCGTCGAAGCGCTCGCCTTCGTCGATCGACACGCGGCAGGCGTCGATGTTGATCGCGCCGGTACCCCAGCGAGCGACGTTCGCCGCGACGCTGTCCTCGGCGATCGGCTTCTGCGCGAGCACGATCGGCTCGATCGCAGGCTTGAGAGCGGAACCCCAGCCTTCCCATGCGCCGTCGAGATTGTGCGACTTCGGGAACCCCGTCCCGTACACCCAGCCGAGCAGGCCGGCGAACATGCCTGCATCGATCAGGCGAGCAAATGCGTCATCCTGCTCTGGTGTGAGGCTTGACACGAACGCTCCGGCAAGATCGTCGGTGCAGAAGAGGTCGAAGATGCCGTCGCGGATCTCGAACCCAGCATCCTCAATGGCGCATGCCATCCGACCGAGGCCTTTGGTCGACGCGAAGGCGACGAGGTGCGCGCCCGGCTTCATCACGTCGAACACGCGGCGCCAGGTGTCCGGCCGGAACGCGACATCGCCGCCATCCCATTGCTGCCCCATGAAACCGGTCGACGATCGCGCATAGACGCCGGTCGCGCCCGACTGGATCGGCGCGGAGTCGGCAGACCCGAGGCGGGCGACGATGCTCGCTAGATGATAGGGCGGGTCGGTGACGACGGCGTCGACGAGAAAGCTATCGCGGGCGAGATCCCGCAGCGCCTCGACGCAGTCGCCATAAATGACGCGGTGGGACATGGCGGTGTCTCAAGCCCCCACCAGCGGCAGGCTCAGTTGCATGCCGAGCGCGTTGGCATAGACCTCGAGCACCGCCTCCATTTCCTTGCGGTCGTGGGGGTTCATCTTCCGCAGGCGCACGACGCGGCGCATGATCTTCGGATCATATCCCTGCGACTTCGCTTCGAGGTAGACGTCGCGGATATCGTCGGCGATGCCCTTCTGCTCTTCCTGCAAACGCTCGACGCGCTCGATGAACAGGCGCAGTTGTTCGTCCGAAACCGTGGCTTCGCTCATTGGCTTTCGCTCCTATGTCGCCCCCCTCGACGGGAGCTTATTGGTGACCATCGCGGGGAAATGGCGTCAGGGCGCCGAACCGCTCCCCGCGATGGAATTGATGACGGGCCCGAGCGCCATCGCCTCGTCGGAGAGGTTGGCGAGCTCCACATGATTGATGTGCCCATCCTCAAGCGCCTCGGCGCCGTTGGCGGCAAAGCGGGCGCAGGCCGCGACCGCGCGGCGCACGGTGGCAACGACCTCGACCTCGAGCGGAGATGTGCTGAACCCCATGCGGGCGGCAACGCGCGCGAAGGCCTGGGGCGGGAGCACGGTGAAGACGCGCATGAAGGTGTCGAGCGGCATCAGCGGGCCGTCGACCTCGACATAGCTGCGCAGGCGGCGCTCATAGGTTGCGAGCGTGCCCTCGCCGTCGTGCGTGAGCTCGGCGAGGCGGGCCCACGACACCGGCCGAGCATGGCCGACAAACATCTGCAACGTGTCCCGAATGTGGATTTTTACATCGGGGTTGGAAAATCCCGGCATCATTTCCATGGGAAAGCTCCCGGCCGCGCCGCAGACGTTTCACATGGAACAGGGACAGAAGAGCGAACGGCACGGCGGGGCCGAGGTTGTGGGGGGAGGGAGCCCCGCCGTGCCTGCCCGGAGAGGCGGGGGGGCAATACCCTCCGGGGATGGGTTGCAGGAGCGGGATTCGAACCCGCGATCTTCTGGTTATGAGCCAGACGGGATGACCGGACTTCCCCATCCTGCGACAAGCGAACAAACATCAGGCGGCCTCCTCGGCGCCCACGACATCGGCATCGGTGGTGACGACCGCGTCGGGCAGCAGGAGCTCGGCCTCGGTGACGACGCCGCCAGACCACGCCGCAATCTTGACCGCGAGCGGAAGGCTGGGCTGGCGCTGTCGATAGGCGATCTTGCGAATCGTGCTCTCGGCCTCGTCGAGCTCCGCCGCAGCTTCTGGCATGGTGAGCCCGCGGGCCTTGATGTGGTCGAGCAACGTCATGTCCATAACATGCCCAATGTGGGCACCTGTGGCAAGTCAGAAAATGCCCAACCTGTCCTCTATGCAAAACATGCCCAAGGGGGGCACAAGAAGCGCATGGCAAACAACAGGATAGCCGACCTTCGGAAAGCGAAGGGGTGGAGCCAGCAACGGCTGGCCGAAGAGATCGGCACGACCGTCAACAATCTCGGCAAGCTGGAGCGCGGTGCGCGCCGGCTCAACCAGGACTGGATCAACCGGATAAGCGACGCGCTGGGATGCGAACCCGACGAGATCATCAAGGCGTCAAAGCATTTCACGCCGCCGTCGGGGCAGCGCGAGGAGCCCCGGCCGCTCGACATGAAGCGCGCGCCCGACCAGCTGCCGACGCGCAGCGCCTATGCCGATGCCGGCGCGGTGCAGCTGCGCCGCGTCAATCTCGAGCTCGCCATGGGCGACGGAACCAGCCTCGAGGACTGGATCGAGGAGCAGCCTTACGATTTCGATTCGGGGGAATTGCGGTCGATCACGACGACGCCAGCGCACCTGCTGCTGATCGGTAAGGGCATCGGCGACAGCATGGAGCCGACGATCGGCAGCCACGACGACGTGATGATCGATTTGACCGAGCGCGAGCTCACGCGCTTCGACGGCATCTATGCGCTCACGATCGAGGGCGCCGGCGCGATCAAGCGGCTATCGCCCGCCGGCGCCGGCATGATCGAGGTGATTTCGGACAATCCGAACCACGCGAACCGAGTGCGCACCTTTCCTCGCAGTGCCATCAACATCATCGGCCGCATCAAATGGTCGGCGCGGAGGCACTGAATGGGGCCGTTGGGTTGCCTTTCACTACTGGCGGCGATCGCGCTCGGCACTGCCGCAGGTGCTTGGCATTGGTCCTTTTGGTGGGCGGTGCTTGCCGCCATCATCGCTGGGTCATTCAGCGTGTCAAACGGCCCAGCCTTTCAGATGGTGATGACGGCCAACAAAGAGGGGCGCCTCGGGGTAATGCCGCGGCTCATCGCTTTCCACTCAATCGTGCCGCTTGCCCTCGCGGGCGCCGCATATTGGGCAGCTTCCTAGATGTTGCGGTTCCCGCCCAGTTAGGGCAGCCTCGCGCGCATGCCTGCCCAGATTACCCTGCCCATCGTCGGGACGCAGTTCCCGAATAAGAGCCCGAAAGAGCCGACGCGGCAATTCGCGCTGGAGCTAGTTGAGCCCGGCGACCCGGTGACACTGCGCCTCGACCCGGCCAATCCGCACGACGAGCACGCGATCGAGGTCCGCAATTCGCGCGACATGATGATGGGCTATATCCCCGCAAATCGAGCGGTTTACGTCGGCATGCAGATCCGGCGCGGATCTGCGGCGGCGATCTTTCAGGGACGAACCGACCGCGGCGGGTTCATCCGGATCGCGTTCGACGGCGAAGCGCCGGTGTTGCCGAAGGCGCCGGCCGATCAGACGATCGATGACGACTGGCAACCCGACCCCGAATATCCCGATGACTGGGGCGCTTAGCGCAAATATGCCCGCATAGGGCATTTTGTAGATTGACAGATGCCCATATGGGGCACATTAATTCCGGGACGGGGCACATCAAGTGCCCGGCACCCGGAGGTCAACCATGCAGCCCGCACCCGAGCATTCCGATTCCGGCGAGGTGACGTTCGACGTCGACCTCGCGCGCCTGGCGGCCGCGTTCGTCGCGCTGACAATCCTCGCGCCGGCCGCCGCGGCGGTGTTGCGGGCGGTGCTGCTGTGAGCGCCGACGCTGTCATTGTCGTCGCGCTCTTCGCTCTCGTCTGGGTCGGTTGGCCGCTGCACGCGATCGCGCACGACATTCGCCAGATCCGCAAGATGGCGGAGAAGAGCAAGTGACCGGCCTACCGTTCTTCGAGGGCTTCGCCCCCGCCCGCCTGCGCACGATCGGTGCGTGTCTCGAATCTGCCGAGGCGGTGCTGCGCGAGGAGCACGAGGCGGAAAAGGCCGTCGACGATTATGTCGCCAGCCTGCCGCTCGACACGCGCAACCTGGTCGGCGAGGACGTCGTCGCGGTCGCGAAGCATCCGCACGGCTGGTCGATGCGCTTCGGCTCGGGTGCCTGCATCGTCTTTCCTTCAGGCGTGACGCTCGACAGCGTCGGCATCGCGGTGATCGAACCATGACCGACACCGCCGCCCGCCTCTACGCGCTCGATCTTCTGCACCGTGCCGGCACTGCCTACGACGCGCGCGACATCAGCGTGATCGCGTCGATCATCCCGCTGATCGAGGCCGACGTCGTAGCGACGATCGAGCATCCGATCGGCCCCGGCCTGTACGGCGCCGCGCACGCCATTCTCGGCAGCCGCATCAGCGCGGGCTGCCACCGCCCCACATCCGAACCCCCGGCGACCTCGCAACCGGGACAACCTGCCGCCGCCCCCGCAACCGTCCACGCGGGTGGCGGCGGCCTTTCAGGAGAATAGTTGTGGCCGACACGCCCGAAGTCGAAAACCTGGTGCAGGTCGACGAAGCCCAGATGCGGCTGTCGTTCGAACTCTGCGAAGAATTTCGCAAAGCCATCTTCGCGCGGATCGGCGAATCCGACGATCCTCGCGACCTCATCGCGATTGGCATGTCCGCAGGCGTGATGTTCGCGGGCATGCAGGCCGGTCACCTGATCGCGATGGGCGACTATGTCGAATCGCCCGAGCTCAACCAGCAACTGTCGCAGATGCTCGAGACGAACTTCCCGCTCGGCGTCCGTTTCGGGAAGCTCCACGCCGCGCGCCAGATCGCCGCGCTTGAGAAAGCGATGAATTGATGTTGCGCTATCCCGACCTGCCCGCTCGCATGGCATCTCTGCCCGTTGACCATCGCGGCTTTCCGGTGCCCTGGTTTGTTGCTTGGGTCGACGGTGAGCCGCAATTCCCGGTCGCCGACGCGGAGAAGATCGGCATTGCGATCCGCCACAAGAAATGTTGGGTGTGCGGCGGAACCCTCGGCCAGTACGGCAGCTATGTCGTTGGGCCGATGTGTGCGGTCAATCGCACGAGTTCGGAGCCGCCGTCCCACCTCGACTGCGCGCAATTCTCGGCCCGCAACTGCCCCTTCATGACCCGGCCGCGCATGAAGCGCGTCGGCCGCGAGAACATGCCGATGGGCGTACAGAACCCCGCCGGCGACATGATCGAACGCAACCCTGGCGTCGCGCTGGTCTGGACAAGCCGCAACGGAAAGCCGTGGAAGCCGCGGGGCGGCGGCATCCTCTTCAACCTTGGCGATCCGACCTCGGTCGAATGGTATGCGCAGGGCAGGCCAGCGACGCGCGAGGAGGTGCTCGAAAGCATCAACAGCGGCCTGCCGCTGCTACGCGACATGGCCGATCGCGATCCGCGCTCGATCGAGGCACACCTCGAGCTCGACCGGTTTGTCGATCGGGCCATGCTCTTGGTGCCAGCATGAGCACCCGCGCCGAGGTCACGTTGCGCGAGGCAGAGGCGCTGCGCAAACAGCTGATCGCCGAGGGCCGCCACCGCGAAGCCGAGACGATCCGCTCGCTCGCGGCCAGCTATCGCGCGTCGCGCCAGGCGAACAGCCTCCTGCTCGCCGACAACCGTGCGTTGAAGGAAGGCAAGCCCGACGGCGGCAATGCCGACATGGATTATCCGGCGCGCGCCCGGGCGAAGATCGCGGAGATCCACGCCGCGCTCCCGGCCGACGCGACCTACAGCATGCGCGTCAGCGCGCTGAAACGCGGCTACCCGTTCGGCGAGCGCCGCTACTGGCCCTACCAGGCATGGTTGATCGAACGCGCCAAATATCTCCGCCAGTACGACCCTGAAACCCCGCTCGGGCCGCTGCTCGACGGCGTGATCTTTCCTTTTCAGACGAGGGCAGCATGACGACAATTCCGCCTTATCCGTTGACATGGCCCGATGGCCTGCCTCGCACCGAGCGCAAGGCTCACAGCCAGTTCAAGACCGGCCTGTCGACCGCGATCAATAATGTGAAGAAATCTCTCGCGGCGTTCGCGAGCGACACCGGCAAGGCCGTGTCGGAAATCGCGGTGACGAGCAATGTTGCCGGTATCGCATTTGAGCCGCCAAAGGATGTCGGCGTTGCGGTATGGTTCGATTGGGAAGGACAACAGCGTTGCATCGCGGTCGACCGCTATCCCAAGGTCGAGGACAACCTGCAGGCGATCCACCATATTCTGGAGGCGCGACGCACCGAAATGCGCCACGGCGGGCTTCATATCGTGCGCCAGACGTTCAAGGGCTTCGTCGCCCTGCCGGCGCCCGAAGGCGCCCGGCCGTGGCGTGAGGTTCTGGGGCTCACCGGTCCCAACGTGACCGTCGCCTGCATCAGGGCCGCCTATCGCGAAAAGGCGCAGACCGAGCACCCCGACAAGCCGGGCGGCAGTAAGGACAAGATGGCCGCGCTCACCCGCGCACGCGACGAAGCATTGGCGGCGATCGCATGACGGAGCGCCTCATACTTCGCGACCTATTTGGCAGCCTGATACCGCCAACCGATCTCGGTGGTTCCTTTATGCTGCGCGATGCACAGCTCGATGGGGTCGTCGCCGCACCCCTCGCACCAGAAGCGCACAACCAGCCCGTCGCGGCGGCTGCTGGGGTTGCCATCACCCTGCGCGGCAGGTTCCGTCGTCACCTTTCCGCCCGCAATCTCGGTTCGCACGACGGTAGCGGCGTCTTCTCCGCGGTCGAACATCACAATCCCATGGTGATGCAGATATTCGGACCCGCAGCGCGGGCAAATGAGAAGCGCCGCGTTGGCGCTCCAGTTCGCGTTCGTCTTGATCTGATTCGACGCTCTGAAAGCACTATCCATGTCTGATCGCCCCATATTGTTTTCCGCGCCCATGGTGCGCGCTTTGCTCGACGGTCGCAAGACGCAGACGCGGCGCGCGCTCGACCCGCAGCCTTTGCCGTGGGCGGAGGCTGTCGAGATTGGCCCCTATGATGGTTACGGCGCCCCCGGAGCGCTTGTGCAGCGTACCCTCGACAACACCCGGCAGATGGGGGCGGGCACCGTTCGGTTTTTCCCCGGCGATCGGCTCTGGGTAAAGGAGCCTTGGACTTTCATAAACATGACGAGCGAAGCCTCGCGCCGGCATTACCTCTGCGTGGGGTACGATGCAGACGGCGCCGACCTGCCGAACCGGCCGACGATCGAGGTCGATCAAGCCGTCATCGACAAGATTAATGCGCGTAAGCGGGACATTTGGCAAAACCGCAGTCAGCGCGGCAGGTTCATGTTCAAGGCGCTCAGCCGCTTGACGCTGCTGGTCACCGAGGTGCGGATCGAGCGCCTAGGCGATTGCAGCGAGGCCGACGCGATCGCCGAAGGCATCCGCCCATTGCCGGGCGACGGCCCCAATCGTTTCACGGTCAATGTAGAAGGCTGGGCGATCAGCGCGCCTACCGCTGCCGAGACATACCGCCTTCTCTGGAATCACATCAACGGTACCGGCGCATGGGAAGCGAACCCGTGGGTCGTCGCCGTCACCTTCTCGGTCGAGCAGCGGAACATCGACGCATGACCGACGCCCCGCACGTCTTCTTCACCGTCAGTCCGACCGCGTACCTGCGCAATCTCACTCGCGAGGATCTCGGGGGCGAGCACATCGCCGTCCATTATCAGGCCGCGCCAAAGCGCAACGATAATGGCAGCACAACGGTCAGCCTCAACGTCCCAATCCTGATCACGTCGCTCTACCTGCAGGACAGGCAGGGCGTCGCCGAAAAGGTCGCGGCGATCCTCAACAAGCACTGGGATGACGACGAGAAGCCGGAGGCGGCCGGTGACTGACGCCCGTGCCACCGCCCTCGCGCATCTCGACGCGGCGATCGCCGCGCTGAGCTACGAGGAAGCCGTGCGCATCGACACGCGCACCGGCGCCGAAACCGACGTGCCCACGATCGAGCGATGCATCGCCCGGGATCTCGATCTCATCGAGCGCCAGCTGCACCCGCGCGGCTCGCCGCCGACGATCATCGGCGCCGTAGGCGAGAGCGTCACCCAGGCCTTCATTGAAATCATCGCAGCGCGGAATGCGCTGGCAGGAGGAAACGGCAAATGACCCAACAAGAACGCGAAGAATATTACGACGCCGAAATAGCACCCGCGCTGCTCGCCATCATGCGCAAATGTCATGACGTCGGCATGCCGTTTCAGGCGCACGTCGAATTCAATCCCGGCGAGTTTGGCTCTTCTTTCGACCTGCCCGCTCGGAGCGAGCGCAGCCTGCCGATGGACTGGGCCTATGTCGCAGCACGCTGCCGGGGCAATGCCGACGATCTGATCGGCCATCTTGTGCGTCAGGCAAAGGAACGCGGACACGGTAGCGTCTATCTCACGCAACTGGGCGTCCCGCTCCAGCCGCAGGCGGCAGCATAATGGCTGACGCGATCAACTTCCCCGGCAGCAACTTCACCTTCACGGCGCCGCCCGATCGCGACGACGTGCGCGACCTGCACACCTTCCGCCAGCCCGAGGGCCCATGCAACGTCAGCTGTTGGCAGCTGCGCCCCGAGGAGCTCGACGAGGTCAACCGCACTGGCTGCGTCTTCCTGTCGGTGATGAGCGGCCTGCAATTCTATCCGGCCTTTCTGGGATCGGAGAGCGTCGTCAGGAGTGTCGTCGTCGATTACGGCAAGGCTTGGGAGCGCGGACCCTATCCCCCCGCTCCTGTGGCCGCTGGCGGGCTCCCTCGCGCGCTGTTTGCCGCGAACTTCGTCGCAACCGAGGATCCGGCAGTCGTCGATGAAAAGTGGCGGGAGTGGCCCGATGCTCGCCGAAAGGCGCGCGTGCAGGCGTCGGAGGCGCGGATCTACGCTCTGTCGCCCGCCGCGATCGCGCGCGCCGTCGAGTCGATGACCCCGATGGTCAACGAAGACATGGACGATGGCATGCGCCGCGCCTGGCTGTCCGACCTCGCTTATGCGGCCGTCAGCGCCGCGCTCGCGACGGGAGAGCCGGCATGATCGAGAAGTTTCAGGCCGCCGATATCCGCGCCGCCCTGTCGAAGAAATTCTGTTCGCCCGAATATGCGCTGTTCTTCGAGGTTGGCGATGCAACGGGCGGCCGCGCGCGCCGCTGGGCCGACGCCGTCGCAATGGGGCTGTGGCCTTCCCGCGGTCTCACCTTGTCCGGATTCGAGATCAAGGTCGCCCGCAACGATTGGGTGAAGGAGATGAAATCGCCGGCGAAGGCCGAGGCGATCGCGCAATATTGTTCGCAATGGTGGATGGTCACATCGCCGGGCATCATCCGCGACGGCGAACTGCCCGAACTTTGGGGGCTTTTCGAACTTCACGGCAACGCCCTTCGCGTCATCAAGCAGGCGCCGACGACCGAGGCGGCGCCCATTACCCCCGAGTTTCTTGCCGCGCTGTTGCGCCGCGCATCCGAACTCGACCGCAAGATCGAGCGCGAAGCCATCGATAAGGCGATCGCGCGCGATCAAGAGGCGACGAAAAAGCAGATCCAAAACGAGGTCGAATGGCGCACGCGCCGCGGCGAGGAGCGCGCCAAGGAAGCCGAGCAGAAGCTCCAGGCGATCTATGACGCCTGCGGCCTCGAACCGCACGAGGTCAGCCGCATGTTCGGCGGCGATAATTTCGCGCGCGCCGTCGGCATGGTTCACAGGCTCGGCGTCGCGCAGACCTATGACGGGCTCGCCGACCTGGCGAAGAAGGTCCGGCCGCTCGCCGATTCGATCGACACATTCATGTCTGCGCTCGCAGAGAGCGAGGAGGCCGCATGAGCCTCTGGGGACACGGCCCGACTGCCCGCGAGCAGCGCATCCTCGATATGCACGCCGAGAACATCAGCGCCGCCGACATCGCGGCCGAACTCGATGTGAAGCCGGGCTACGTCAAATATGTCGTCGACACGCTGCACCGTCCAGCGCTCGAGGACTGGCAGACCCCCGCGGCGAAGGCGAGCGGCGACCTGGTTGCGGCGCTGCGCCGGCACCATCCGGAAAGGTGCCTGGCGACATGAGCGTTTCCTATCTGCCCCGGCCGCGACGGCAGGTTCCTCCCGCAAGCCCGTCCAACTGCGTCCTCTGCGACGGCCCGCTCGTGGCGGTGCCGATGCTCGGCAGCATGGGCTGCGCCGACTGCGGCTCGACCTTCACGCTCGACGGTCTCGCCGCGCAGCGCCTGCGCACCGGCAACCACTACGGAAAGGACGAGAGCAATGGGAACTGAGGCGACCGTAACGCAGGCCGACTTTGATCGCGCCGCAAAAGAAACCGAGCGCTTGCAAAGCGAACTGGACGTCACGAACGCGGACCACATTGCGCTCTGGATCGAGGCGAACTTGATCCCCGACGAGCCGATGAGCCAATGCGTCAGTTGGTTCGCCTGCCGCATCGCAGAGGCACACGAACGGGCCGTTAGCGAGCAGCGCAAAGCATTTGGGTATGCTGCCGGGAACTATAGCATCATCTGCATTAATTGCCGCAACGAGGTCGAGGGCTGTGCGAAGCTCTCCATCCGATGCGCCGCGTGCGCTGATGAGGCCCGCACAGCAGCATCTCAAGCCTCTGATGCGGGGGGCAAATTGCCACAGGCAGCGCCCGGCCATTGGGATACGCCAGAAGGACGCGAGATTGCCGTGGACTATCTGGCGAAAGACCGCGCGAACCTCTGCATGGGCGACGTGTCAGATTTCCACCTCGCCAATAAGCAGTTTCTGGAAGACATCAGCGTCGGCACGGTGACGTTCCAGTCGGCGATAGGGATGCAGACCGCCGCGAAAGAGCGCATCCGCTGGCTGTCCGTGCACCTTGCCGCCGCGAACCAGAAGCTCGCCACCCTAACCGCTCCCCCGACCAGCATCGAACCTGTGCAAAAAGTGCACGAGTTGACCAGCGGAGAAGAGATGAGGCTGCGGGCGCTGCTCCAAGAATTCGTGGAAGCGATGGAGCGTTACCAGATGGATGTCGACGGAGACGCCCCGTATCGCCACCGCGACATGATGGAGCGCGCCCGCGCCGCCCTTACCGAGGGAGCGCAGTGATGGGCAACCGAGCCTATGACGCGCAGGCAGTGATCGAGCGAATCGCGGCCTGCGCCACGGCTTTTGGCGAGCAAGCCGGTGTCGGCGCCATGGAAACCGCTGGCGGCATCATCGGCTACCTCGCGGAGAACCCGCGCGACCTTGAGCCCTTCATGAACGGCGGCATCTTCGAACTGCCCACTGATTGGTTCCAGCGCCACAGCCTCACTTGGCACGACAGTAAGGGGATCGTCCGCCACCCCGCCGATGTGCGCCGCGCTAAGCAGGTCAGCATGCTTTTGAAGGGAGCGGAATGATGGACTTCACGCGCGATAAAGACTGGTGGCTCAAGAAGGTGATGACCGAGCCGGACTGTCCGATAACCGCTGGTGTTCCGACCGAACGCGACCGCCTTTTCACCATCCAGCAATATGCTGCAATCGGGATCGAGGAAACGAACGACACGGGGCCGTTGGCCGATTTGTTCGCAGCGATCCATCGCGAGGCGGTCGCCGGTCTGGTTTCGAACGAACCAATCAAGAACGAAGCCTCGGGAGCGGATCGCCATGACTGACCTGATCGCCGCCAACGACCGCTGCACATGCATGGAGGTCCACGGCGAAGACCCGAACTGCTCGCTTCACGGGATTGCGACGGCATGGGCGCTGGAGAACACGCTGCCAAGCGAATGGCAGACCTGTGCTATCGAAGCCGCAGACCAACTCTCCGCCCTAAGGGAGCGAGTGGAGGCGCTGGAAGGGGCGTTGAGCGACACGCAAAGCACGTTGTCGGCCGTCAAGGCTGAGGCAATCGTCGATGGCGGAGGTACGTGCATATGGATCGCCGAGGCGCTCAATCAGCAGATGCGGGACAACGCGGCCATCCTCGCTCAACATGGAGGGGAAGATGTCATCGCGAACATAGCCGCTGATATCGCAGCAGGCCGAACAGAGAGCCAGCGAGATGGATAGTTCCGCATGAAGCACCCAGCCCCCTTCTGCGGATGCTGCCGGACGTCGGTCGGCTCGATGCCCATCGGGGGCGTCTGGCGCTGCCCCAAGCATGTCGACCGCATCCCGTGCATCATCGACGGCTGCGGCCGCACATTCGCGTTGCGTGAGGGCGAAGACTATAGCTGGGTAACGATCTGCGGCACCCATTGGCGTATGGCGCCGAAGCGGATGCGCGACCTCGTGAGCGCGATCCGACGCAAAGCGAATCGCATCGCCCAGAATGATCGCAAGCAATGGCCGGCGAAGCTGGCCTGGCAGCATCATAGGGTTTGGGAGAAGTGCCGCCGCGCGATCGTGCGCGCGCTAGCCGGCGATATCGACGTCGCCGAAATCAACCGCGTCATGGGCTGGGATCAATGATCGACGACGGCCCGCCCCGCACCCCGCCGATCGTGCCGCAGGAATATCTGTCCGGCCCCAAGGTCGTGGACATCGGCGACCTGCGCGTCGCGCGCGGCATGACGCGCCGGCCGACATCGTCGTGCCGCCATCATCAGCTGGTCTATGATACCCACGAGCGGCGCATCTGGTGTAAGGATTGCGAAACCGACGTCGAAGGGTTCGACGCCTTTCAGCAGATCGTCGCGAACTTTGATGCAGCAGCGAAGCGCGCCGAGCGCCTCCTCACGGAGGCGAAGGAAGCTCGCGCGTTTTCGCTCATCTCGATCGCGGCCAAGAAAATCGATCAACTGTGGCGGAATCGAAAGCACGTGCCAACCTGCCCCCATTGCAGCACCGGGATATGGCCCGAGGACGTCGACCGGATGGGCATGGTGTCGAAGGAATGGGAACGCGCCCGTCGCAAGCGCGCGAAGGAAAAACGATGAGCTACGTCCGCTGGAGCACCCCGCTTTCCCTTCCCGAAGGCGTCAGCGAGATCGAATACTTCGTCCGCAGCGACCTTTATTGGGACGTGCCGACGTCGGACTTCTACGTCTACGACAGCGTCGGCGATTTCGTTTCGGTCAATGTGGCGGGAAATCGGCACCGACCGATCGCCCCTTTCACCGGTGACAAGGTGATCGATGTCGACCCGAAAACAAAGCTCGGCAAAGCGAATCCCGCGTGGCTGGAATGGCTCGATCAAAATCGCGAGACGATCGACCATCCGGCCGCAGGCCAGACCTTCGAATTTGCCGATATGGCCGACGCGATCGCCAAGGTCGAGGAACTGATTGCCGAAGGGTTCCTCGCCCCCGACTGGCTGATTGACGACATGCGGGCGGGCAATGGGTAAGCACTCCACCATCGCTGCGATAACGCCCCGCCTGGTCGACGAGGAGACGGCTGCGGCCTATGTCGGGCGCGGCCGGACCAAATTCCGCGAAGGCGTCGAGCAGCGTGTCCTGCCCTCGCACAGCGACGTAAACGGCAATGTGAAGCTCTGGGATATCCGGCTGCTCGACGCCTATATTGACGGCCGCAGCGGTTTCGGTGACACCTCGTCGGGATGGGACAGGTGAAAATCCCCGGCGTGTGCCAGAAAAAGGGCAGCACCTACCGCCGCTTCCGCTACTATGACGAGGCGGGGAAGCGGAAGGATCTCTACGTCAAACTCCCGGCGCCGACCGATCCGCGCTTTGCGATCGAGCTCGCGCGCGTCAACGCCGAATTTGCGACATCGCCCGAGGCGCGCAACGCCCCCGAGCCCGGCAGCTTCTGGGCGCTGGCGATCGCATTTCGCGCCGCGCTCGCGGCGGGCTGGACGAAGAAACAGCGCAAGCGGAAAAAGCGCGAGGGCGAGCCGGAGAAGGGCATCAAGCCCTATTCGCCGAACACGATCGACAATTATCTGCGCTATGTCGCGATGTTCGAGGATCCGGACTTCATTTACGAAAACCAGAAAACGAAAAAGCGCACGGCGGTGCGCGACCTCGATGTGAAGGGCATCCGGCCGGTCCATATCCACGAGCTCCGCGACGGGCTCGCGGCCACGCCTGGCAAGGCGAACAACTGGCTGAACGTCCTCAAGTTGATGCTGACCTTCGCGACCGAGCGCGACTGGCGCGCCGACAATCCCGCCAGCGATATCGCGCCGCTGCCGCTCGGCGAACACGAGCCGTGGCCGGCCGACGTGCTCGTGCAGGCGAAGGCCGAGGCTTCGCCGATGCTGTGGCTGGCGATCGTCACCGGTCTTTGCAGCGGCCAGCGCATCAGCGACGTGATTCGCATCCATCACACCTGGCTGAAATCCGGCATCATGGAATTGTCGCAGTTCAAGACCGACGTCGACGCCGCGGTGCCCGTACACCCGTGGTGGCGTGAGGAGATCGACAAGCTGCCGAAGAAGGCGGTGACCGTGCTCTACGACCGTACCGGCCGGCCGTTCGGCACCGAGGAGGCGATCCAATCGCGGATCCGCGCGATGATGAAGAAACTGGGCCACGTCGATTCGAACGGCAAGGCGCTCTACACCTTCCACGGCCTCCGCAAGAACGCGTGTTGCTACCTGCTCGAAACCGGGCTCAGCGACACCGACGTCGGCGCGATCCTCGGCATGACGCCCGAGACGGTGCGGCACTACGGCAAGCGCGCCCGCGCGCTGACGATCGCGCTTGGCGCCGCCGAGAAGATGACCGCAGTGCCGTTCTCGAAGATGGGCCGGTGAAGGCGAATCGAGAAGATGAAGCGGCCAAGGCGGCGCTCCGGCAAATCGCCATGGGCATCCCGGCCCCGCCGTTCACATTACCCAACCCGCATCGCAGATGGTGGCAGATATGGAAGCCGAGACGGGTCGTTTTCAGCGATGTCACTCCCGACGATCTGCGCCGGATGCTGGAAGCGTTCGAGCGCGAAAATCAGCCGCTGGGGGAACTTGTGGGGGAACCGCTGGGGGAACTCGCCGATTTGTCGATTCGCACTGGCGCGAAGAACGGCAGATAACCGCCGATGGTGACCCCTACGGGACTCGAACCCGTGTTTTCGCCGTGAAAGGGCGACGTCCT
>VFQN01000359.1_pt1 | contig 90005 bp, 65 predicted proteins | sample 3512371 | NCBI WGS metagenome assembly VFQN01 (sample SAMN10412370, study PRJNA504923) | tailings metagenome | isolation source: Replicate 2 from Balatoc abandoned mine | place: Philippines: Itogon, Benguet | collected 2017-08-28
GTCAGGAGCCCACGCCCTGCGCCAGACGAGCGTAGCGAGGTTGGCGGAGGGAGTGGGATTCGAACCCACGGTACGGTTACCCGTACGGCGGTTTTCAAGACCGCTGCCTTAAACCGCTCGGCCATCCCTCCGCTCGCGAGTGTACCCGACACGACCGCGGCGCAACATTAGGAGGCCTTATTGTGTGGTCCCTGAATACGCGTGTTGCTTTATACTGAGCCCGTGGCGCAAACACTCCTCCAGAAGGTCTGGGACCTCCATACCGTACGGCGGCTCCCCACGGGACAGACGCAACTGTTCATCGGGCTGCACCTCGTGCACGAGGTGACCAGCCCGCAGGCCTTCGACGACCTGCGCCGACGGGGCTGGCCGGTGCGCTTCACGCAGCGCACCTTCGCCACCGTGGACCACATCGTCCCCACGGGCAGCCTGGCGCGCCCCTTCCAGGACGCGATGGCCGAGGCGATGCTCGCGGCGCTCGAACGCAACTGCCGCGACTTCGGTGTGCCGCTCTACGACCACTCGACAGGCCGCCAGGGCATCGTCCACGTCATCGGGCCGGAGCTCGGTCTCACGCAGCCGGGCATGACCATCGCGTGCGGCGACAGCCACACCTCGACGCACGGCGCGTTCGGCGCCGTGGCGTTCGGCATCGGCACGTCGCAGGTGCGCGACGTGCTCGCGAGCCAGTGTCTCGCCATGGAGCCGCTGAAGGTGCGCCGCATCCGCGTGGAGGGCGCCCTGCAGCGTGGGGTCTACGCCAAGGACGTGATCCTCAAGATCATCCAGGTGCTCGGCGTGAAGGGCGGCGTCGGCTACGCCTACGAGTACGCGGGTTCGGCGGTGGACGCCATGTCGATGGACGAGCGCATGACCATGTGCAACATGTCCATCGAGGGCGGGGCGCGCGTCGGCTACGTCAATCCCGACGCGACGACGTTCGCGTACATGGAGGGTCGTCCGTTCGCGCCGCAGGGCGAGGCCTTCGAACGCGCGAAGACGTGGTGGCGCTCGATGGCCAGCGACCCCGATGCGCGCTACGACGACGATGTCGAACTGCGGGCCGACACGCTGAGCCCGGTGGTGACCTGGGGCCTGCATCCCGGCCAGTCGGTCGGCGTGGACGAGCGCGTGCCGACCCCCACCGACGTGCCGGCCGAGGACAGACCCCTCGTCGAGGAGGCGCTCCAGTTCATGGGCTTTGCGCCCGGTCAGGCGATCGAGGGCACGAAGATCGACGTCGCGTTCGTCGGCTCCTGCACCAACTCGCGTCTCTCGGACCTGCGCGAGGCCGCGAGGTTCGTGCGCGGGCACAAGGTCGCCCGTGGCGTCCGGGCCATGGTCGTGCCGGGATCGCAGAACGTCCGTGCCCAGGCCGAAGCCGAGGGGCTCCACGAGATCTTCATGGAGGCCGGCTTCGACTGGCGCGGATCCGGGTGCTCCATGTGCCTCGGCATGAATCCCGACAAGCTGCAGGGCCGCGAGATGAGCGCGTCGTCGTCGAACCGCAACTTCAAGGGCCGGCAGGGCAGCCCCACGGGTCGCACCCTGCTCATGAGTCCCGCGATGGTTGCCGCGGCCGCGATTGCCGGTGAGGTGGTGGACATCCGCAAGTTCGAGCCTGCGACCGCAGACGCGCCGCTGGTGGGAGGTGTGGCATGAGTGGCGCGGTACGCATCGAGCGCGTCGAGGGACGACTGATTCCCTTGCGCGGGCACGACATCGACACCGATCGGATCATCCCGGCACGCTTCCTCCGCGCGATCACCTTCGAGGGCATGGAGCAGCACGCCTTCGAGGACGACATCGCGTCGCGCGCGCAGCAGGGCGATCCGCATCCCTTCGCGCAGCCTCGCTTCGCCGGCGCACGCATCCTCGTCGTCAACCGCAACTTCGGGTGCGGATCGTCGCGCGAGCACGCGCCGCAGGCGCTGCACCGGTGGGGCATCCAGGCCGTGATCGGCGAGTCGTTCTCGGAGATCTTCTTCGGCAACAGCCTGGCGATCGGGCTGCCGTGCATGACGGCGTCGCCAGACGATCTCGAGTGGCTGCAGTCCCATGCCGAGACGTCGCCCGACCACGGCGGAGTGCTGGACATGCACGCCGGCACGCTCCGCGTCGGGGATCGCACGATTGCGGTGACCGCGCCGCGAGCAGCCGTCGAGGCGTTCACCACCGGCGCCTGGGATGCCACCGGTCTCCTGCTCGAGGACGAAGCCGCCGTGAAGGCCACGGCGCAACGCCTGCCATACGTCAGCGGATTCTGACGGTAGGGCGCGGTCTCCGACCGCGCCGCTGTGGATTGCGGCCGGGTGGGACACCCGGCCCTACCTTTGCGCCTACTCCACCGCGACGATGTCGCGTGCCACGTCCTGCTCGATCTTCCGTGCCACGTCGAGAAAGGCCGACGCGGCGTGCGACAGCTGCGCATTCTCCGGGTAGACGATGCGCAGGTGGCGGGGAAGGCGCACCTGCGCGACGGCCACCGCGACAAGGCGACCGGTCGTGATCTCCGCGATCGCACAGCGCCGCGGCAACAGCGCGACGCCGAGGTTCATCTCGACGGCGCGCTTGATGCCGTCGAGGCTGGGGAGCGCCAGGGTGATGTTGAGCTGCTCGTGCCGCTGTTCGAACAGGCGCAGCACGCGCTCCCGCGCCGGCGAGGCCTCGTTGTGGGCGATGACGTCCTGACGGCCGAACTCGGCCATCGTCACCTGCGCGCGCGACGCGAGCGGGTGATCCGGTGATGTCAGCATCACCAGCTCGTCGTCGCCGATCAGGATCGACCCGAGACCCTTCTCGGCCGGCGGGAAGCTGAGGACGCCGACGTCGAGGCTGCGCTGCAGCACCTCCACGCCAATCTGGCGGCTCGGCACGCGCCGGATGTCCACCTGGACACGAGGGTGGGCCCGTCGGAACTGCTCCACGACCGGCAGCACCACGTGCACGGCCGCCTCGTTGGCCCCCACGAGCACCCGGCCGCGTTGCAGATCGCGGAGCTCGCGCACCGCGCTGTCGGCCTCTTCGGCCAGTCGCATCAACCGCTGCGCGTAGTCGAGCAGCACGCGGCCCGCCTCGGTGAGCTTGCCGTCCTTGGCGGCCCTGTCGAACAACCGTTCCCCGAGATGGTCCTCGAGTCGCCGGATGGCCTGACTCACCGCAGGCTGGGTGCGGTGCAGCCGCGCGGCGGCCTTCGAGAAGCTGCGCTCCGAGGCGACGGTGAGAAATACCTGCAGTTCGGCGAGATCCATCGGGGCTCCGCCCTCCGGGCGGGCATGTCCTGCGTTGCGAATTATAATTCCAGAAAGATTATAACCTTGACTAACAGGCCAGCCTCCGGGGAATGTGACATACAGGAGATCTGTCCGCATGGCTTCCGACGTCCTCGTCTTCGACACGACGCTCCGTGATGGGGAGCAGGCCCCTGGCTTCTCGCTGCGGGTGGCCGAGAAGCTGGCCCTGGCGCGTCGCCTCGAGACCCTCGGCGTGGACATCATCGAGGCCGGGTTCCCGATCGCCTCGCACGACGATGCCGAGTCGGTGAAGCGGATTGCGCTCGACGTCCAGGGGCCGATCATCGCGGCGCTGGCGCGCTGCACGCAGGCCGACATCGAGTGCGCGGGGCAGGCCATCGCACCGGCCCGCCGGGGCCGGATCCACACGTTCCTGGCAACCTCGGACCTGCACCTCGAGCGCAAGCTGCGGATCACGCGCGACCAGTGCCTCGAGACGGCCGTGCGCGGCGTGACGCTGGCGCGGCAGTTCACCGACGACGTGCAGTTCTCGGCCGAGGACGCCACGCGCAGCGACATCGGCTTCCTCGCGAACGTCGTGGACGCCGTGATCGCCGCGGGTGCGACGACGATCAACCTGCCCGACACCGTCGGCTACTGCACCCCAGACGAGATCCAGCAGTTCTTCGAGACGATCAGGGCGGCCGTGGCCGACAGCGACCGCGTGGTGTTCAGCACGCACTGCCACGACGACCTCGGCCTGGCGGTGGCCAACAGCATCGCGGCCCTGCACGGCGGGGCGCGTCAGGTGGAGTGCACGATCAACGGCATCGGCGAGCGGGCGGGCAACGCCGCGCTCGAAGAGATCGTGATGATCACGCGAGTGCGCGCCGACCGTGCGCCGTTCACCACGCGCATCGAGACGCGCGAACTGTTCGGCGCCAGCCAACTGCTCACCGAGCTGACGGGCGAGGCGGTGCAGGCCAACAAGGCGATCGTCGGGCGCAATGCCTTCGCGCACGAGTCGGGCATCCACCAGGACGGGATGCTCAAGGATCGCCGCACCTACGAGATCATGTCGCCCGACAGCGTGGGCGTGCCCAAGACGACGCTGGTGCTCGGCAAGCACTCGGGTCGCCATGCCGTGCAGCAGAAGTGCGAGGCGCTGGGCTACACGTTCAGCAAGCGGGAACTGGACCAGGTGTACCGCGCGATGATCGCCCTGGCCGACACGCAGAAGCACGTCTCGGACGAGGAACTGGCGGCCATCGCCGCGCAGGTCAAGGCCGAGGCCGCACACGTCGCCACGCCGGTCGGCTACGGCCACGGGGTGTGACGCAGAGCGCATGGCGCATCACGCATGAAGGCGGTCGCTACCCCTTCATCGTGAATGCCGAATTCTGGATTGACGGCGTCCATGGGCCCGTGGCCCTGTCCGGCTTAGAATCGGCAGCATGATTCGCTCGCTCGTGCTGCTTCCCGGCGACGGCATCGGCCCCGAGGTCGTCTCGGCGGCAGAGGTCGTCCTGCAGGCGGTGTGCCACCGCTTCTCCCATCAGATCACCACGCGCGCCTTCCCCATCGGGGGCGCCGCGCTCCGCGCGGGGTTGCCCGTCTATCCCGACGACACGCGTGCCGCCTGCACGGCCGGCGACCCCGTGCTGCTCGGTGCCGTCGGCGATCCGGCGTTCGACCACCTGCCCCGGGAGCAGAAGATCGAGACGGGCCTGTTGGCCTTGCGGTCGTCGATGGGCGTGTATGCGAACCTGCGACCGGCACGCGCGTGGGAAGGGCTCGAGGACGCGACGCCGTTCAAGCCCCAGCGCACGGCGGGGACCGACCTGGTGATCGTGCGCGAACTGCTCGGCGGGCTCTACTTCGGCACGCCGCGCGGCATCGAGGCCGACGGACAGTCCGCGTACAACACGATGCGCTACTCGGTCGGTGAGGTCGAGCGCGTCGCCAGGGTGGCCTTCGAGCTCGCGCGCACCCGCCGCAAGCGACTCCTCTCGGTGGACAAGGCCAACGTGCTCGAGACCTCGCAGCTGTGGCGCAAGACGGTCGCCGCCCTCGCCACGAAGTACCCCGACGTGGCGCTCGAGCACCAGTACGTGGACGCCTTCGCGATGAACCTGGCGCTCAACCCGACGCGCTACGACGTGGTGCTCACCGAGAACCTGTTCGGCGACATCCTGTCGGACGAAGCCGGCGCGGTGTGCGGGTCGCTCGGCCTGTTGCCGTCGGCCAGCCTGGGCGACGGGGGCGCGCTCTACGAGCCGGTCCATGGATCGGCGCCCACGCTGGCGGGGCGCGACGTGGCCAACCCGGCTGGCGCGATCGGCTCACTCGCGATGGTGTTCCGTCACAGCTGGCAGGCGGAAGAGGAAGCGCGTGCCATCGAGTCGGCGCTCGCCCGCACGATCCGCGAGGGCTATCGCACGGCCGATCTGATGACGGCCGGCCACCAGGGGACGTCGTGCTCGCGGTTCGCGCAGCTCGTCGCCGAACGAATCTAGAGGACGCCGGGCTGGGACAGCCCGGCGCCACCATCATCGTCCGAACACCGCCCCCGACGGCCGGCTCGGCGAGCCGGCCCTACCAGCCCCAAGGCAGGACTCCCATGCAACTCAGGACATCGTTCTCGCTCGTCGTGGGCACCGCGATCGCCGCGCTGCTGTTGCTGTGGCCGACCACCGAGCCCCTGTCTGCGCAGCAGGCCGTGCCGAAGCGCTTCGTCATCGATGCGCACCAGCACTGGCGATCGTCGCCCGACTACGTGCCGACGCTCGTGAAGGTGTACCGCGAGCACGGCGCGATGGCGTGCGTGCTGACGCGCATCGAGAGCCTCGACCAGATGATCGCGGCCTGGAAGCAGCACCCCGACGTGATCATCCCGTACGGCCACATCGACGTGGATCATCCCTCGGCACTGGCCCACATCGAGAGGTTCGCGAAAGCCGGCGTGAAGGGCATCAAGATGCACACGCCGAAGTACAACTGGGACGACTTCGGTTACTTCCCGCTCTACGCGCGCATGCAGGAGCTCGGCCTCGTCGCGCTGTTCCACACCGGCATCGTCTCGGGGAGCGGCAGCGGGGAGCCGGAGCCGTCGTCGATGGCCCGCATGCGGCCCTCGTTCCTGCACACGATTGCGCGCTCGTTCCCGAAGCTGAAGATCCACGGCTCGCACCTCGGCAACCCGTGGTACGACGAGGCCGCGGAGGCGGCACGCTGGTCGCCGAACCTCTACTTCGACGTCACGGGCTCGACCCTCCAGAAGAAGCAGCACAACCTGAAGGTGTTCCGCGAGTACCTGTGGTGGGACGGTCCGGCGGAGCACAGCCCGTCAACGGCCGTTTACGCGTTCGAGAAGCTCGTGTTCGGCACCGACGAGTCGCCCGAGGCGTTGCCGTCGATGCTCGCGAAATACGAGGCGATGCTCGAAGCCAACGCCGTGCCCGAGCCGAGCCGCCGGAAGATCTACGGCGAGACGATGGCCCGTCTGCTGGGCATCCCAATGAGGTAGGGACGGCTCTCCAAGCCGTCCGTCAGCGGAGGCAGGCGCGGTCTCCGACCCCGCCGTCGTCCTGAACGGCGCGCGCAGAGGTAGGGCGGGCTGTCCCGTCTCGCCGTGACGGACGGTTGAGCCAACCGTCCCTACCGGCCCCAGGGCGCAGCAACACATCATCGCAACGACCCCTGGCCCTCACTGACCACACCCGCTAGCGCCCCGAGGAAAGCCAGCAGCGCCGCCTTCTCGTCGGCCGTCAGCTTCAGTGGCCTGATCTCCTCGTCGAGCCCGGGGTTGGGTTGGCCGCCCCGGTCGTAGAACTCCACGACGTCGACAAGGGTCGCCAGGCTGCCGTCGTGCATGTAGGGCGGCGTGCGAGCGACCTCTCGAAGCGTCGGTGTCTTGAACGCGCCGGCGCCGGCGCCGGCATCGGTCGGTGGACCTGCGCGCCAGGCGATTCCCGTGTTGTGCGGCCGTTCGTCGCTGAAGTTCGGGCCCACGTGGCACGCGGTGCAGTTTCCCTTTCCACGGAACACGCGCAAGCCCTCCCGCTCGATGGCCGACAGCGCGTCGCGGTCGCCGCTGACGAAGCGGTCGAAGCGCGAGCCTCCGGACAGGATCGATCGCACGTAGCTGGCCAGCGCGTCGCCCATCGCCTCTGGCGTGAGACCCACCCGCGCGGCGGCCGACGGCACCGACGACCCCATCTCGTCGGCCGCCTCGATCGGCGCGAGCACCTGCGCCTCGAGCGACCCGTGCCGCCCATCCCATGAGAAGGCCCGCCCGTAGCCGCGGTTGATCAGCGCGGGCACGTGGCGCACGCCCACGCGCCCGTTGACGCCGCGTGCCGTCGTGCGGCCGTCCGAGAAGGCCCGGCCTGGCTGGTGGCACGACGCGCAGGAGATCGTGCCGTCCACGGACAGGCGGCGGTCGTTGAACAGCGACCGGCCGAGCGCCACCTTGTCAGCCGTGACGGGGTTGCCGTCGGGCACCGGCATGTAGAGGTCGAGCCCGAGGGGGATCGCGAGCGTTGCAGCGGCAACCAGGTAGGGCCACATGGCGGCATCCAGCCTACGGGCGCATCCGCATCGATGGCGTCATCGCCGTGTGGGATCTCTGTCAGGATTCGGGGCAGGGCCCGCTCTCCGAGCGGACCGTCGTCACCGCGCCTGAGCCGCCCGCGGAGCCGCCCGGGGGAGGAAGTGCTCCAGCACGCGCACCTCTGTGCTCGGCATGTTCGACGGGGCGTAGACCACCTGCCAGGTCTTCGGATTGAAGCGCCACGTCGACACGGCACCGTCATCCAAGGGGATGCGACGAGGCTCTCCCCCATCGAACGGAATCACGAACATCCCCTTCGCACCGGCCACCGTCCCTCCGAACACGACGTGACGGCTGTCCGGCGTGAACGTCAGGGTCAGCAGGTTGCCCATCTCCATCGCCGGCGTGAACGTCAGGATCTGCTGCTGCGTACCATCGGCCGTGGAGACCCGTACCAACCCCTTCTCGTGCCACACGACGAGCCACCTGCCATCTGGTGAGGCCATGCCGTTGCCGGTGACGCCCTGGAACCGGCGCGTGACTTCGCCGGAGTCCACATCCACCTCGACGATGGATGTCTTGAAATCGGTGCAATAGAATGTCCGGCCCTGTGCGGCCCAGTACGGCACACCGGAGCAGGTCTCGTTCAAGACGACGGTTTGCGTGTCGCCGGTCATCGCGTCGATGCGCAGAATGCCGGAGCGGCCCTTCAGGTCGGAGCCACGGGCAACGAACGTGCGGCCGTCGGGCGACCACTTCGGATACGCGAGATAGGATGCGCGCACCGGCAGCTCGCGCACGAGGTCGCCTGTCCTGGCGTCGCTGATGGCGATGACGACTGGCGATGGGCTTTGCACGCCGCGCCTCGACACGTGCGACAGGTACTGGCCATCCGCCGACCACTCCGGCATCTGGTTCCAGCCCTTGAAGCGCCGCAGCAGGCGGACCGGCGTTGACGTCACCTGATGGGTCTCCCGGTCGAAGCCCGCCGTCCAGATGTCCGCGCCGGCGACTAGTGCGCTGTAGTACCACGCACCGGACGTGGTGACCCCCATCGGCCTCGACGGTCCTGTCTCTGCGATGAGCTCGGCGGTCTGGCCCGCCTGTCCACCGCGAGTCGGCACGGTCCACAGACCCACGGTGCCCCCGCGGTCACTCGTGAAGAGCAACTGGCCGCCGTCCGGTGACCAGCCGACGAGTCGGTCGTCACCAGGATTGACCACGGCGCGGAACTCACGCGAGCCATCGAGCGCCAGCACGAAGACATCGCGCTCCACCTCACCTTCAGCAGACGGCCGGTCGTAGGCCACGGTGCCGCTGTCTGGCGAGAACGCCATGTGTGACGGTCCAATCCACTCCACCGAACGCAGGACGCGGAGCGTGCCGTCGCGTGCATCGACGAGACCGATTTGTGCGGTGCGGTCCACCCGCCGGATCGAGACGGCAATCCAACGTCCGTCCGGCGACCAGTCCATGGGCTGTATCGTGCGGAGGTCCGGGTTGTCGACGAGCGTGCGCGATTCGTTGACCTGCTCGCCGATCTGCACCACGCGCAAGAGGCTCCGGTCGTCCTTCTCGCGATAGACGTCGTAGGCCACCTGTCGGCCGTCAGTCGAGAACACGGCGCTGAGCGGAAAGCGGTGGTCTGCCTCGTCGGTGTTCCAGTCGTTGGTCAGGTCGCGCGCCTTGCCCGTGGCGAGCTCATGGAGCGACAGCTTCTCGCCTGTGAGCAACAGGTAGCGCCCATCGGGCGAGACCCGCTCGACGTTCCTGCCGTCCATCACGCGCCGGGTCGTGAGCGTGGGGTGTCCCTGTGACCCACCGCTCCTGCCGAGCCTTGCTCGCGCGGCTGTCGCGTACACGGTCTGATCGGCATAGCGCTTCACGAGCGTCTCGTAGGTCGTCTGCGCCCTGGGATCGCCAAGCTTCCGGTAGGCGTCGGCCGACGCCAACAGCGCCCTTGCCGCAAGCGCGCGATCGCTCCCGGCCTCGCGGGAGGCCCGTTCGTACAGCGCGATGGCGCCCTTCAGGTCGCCTTCCACCGCCTCCTTCTCGATGCCAGCGCGCAGTGTGACGTCGGGGGACGACTGAGCGCCTCCCACGAGCACCGACGTGCAGATGGCGGCGGCGCACACGAGCGCCAGTCCAGTTCGTGCATGAGCCACGGCAACACCCTCCTGCGGCCACTGTCGCGCACGCTCGTCAATCCACCGGGAGGTTCCGGTCAGCATTCCGTCAAGAGTCAGCCGTCGAAGCGGTAACCGATGCCGCGCACGCCCACGAGGCACGTCGGGTTCGCCGGGCTGGGCTCCACCTTCTTCCGCAGGTTGAACACGTGCGTGTCGACGGCGCGGTCGGTGATGGCCATGCCAGGCCCCCACGCTGCGTCGATGATCTGGCCGCGCGTGAGCACGCGTCCCTGGTTGCGGGCGAACAGCTCGAGCAGCCGGAGCTCCTGCGGGGTCACGGTCAGGCGCTCGCCCTGCCGCCACAACTCGGCACGGTCGAAGTCCACGTCACAGGCGCCGAACCGGACCCGACCGGGCCGGCTCGGCTCATGGCGACGCAACCGCGCGCGAATCCTGGCGCGCAGCTCACGCATGCCGAACGGCTTGGTGACGTAGTCGTCGGCCCCGGCGTCGAGACCGACTTCCTTCTCCGCTTCGCCCGAACGTGCCGTGAGGATGATGATGGGCGTCGAGATCCCCGCGCGCCTCAGCGTCGCGCACACGTCGAAGCCGTCGATTCCTGGCAGCATCACGTCGAGCAGGACGAGATCCCAGGGCTCCTTCGTGCCGAGCTGCACTGCCTCGCGGCCCGTGCGCGCGACGACGGTGTCGTAGCCCTGGCGGCGCAGGTCCTCCTCGAGCGTCACGACGAGATCGGGTTCGTCCTCGACGATCAGGATCCTGGTCACGGGGCAGGCTCTCCTCGGCTCGTGCCGGTCGCGACGCGCACCGCCCGTCCTGTCTCGACGGCCCACGTGGCTGCCACGGCCGCATTCGGCATCGTGATGCGGAACAGGCTGCCCTGTCCTGGCCTGCTCTCCACCGTTGCGGTTCCACCGTGTGCACGCGCCACGTGCGACACGATGGCCAGGCCGAGGCCGGTGCCGCGGATGCCGCGCTGCGTCGCATCGGACCCACGCACGAACTTCTCGAACAGCTGTGCCTGCTCGACCAGGGGAATGCCCGGTCCGTCGTCGCGCACCTCGACGTGCACGTCGAGGCCGGCCCTCAGCACCGACACGGCGATGTGGCACGGGCGAGGCCCGTACTTGGCCGCGTTGTCGAGGAGATTCGACAGCGCACGTCCGAGCGCGTCGGCATCGGCATCGATGATCAGGTCGTCCTCGGCGTGCCATGCGACGTGCACCTGCTCATCGTCGACCTGCCGCACGAAGTCGTCGATCACGGTGCGGGCGAACTCGCCGGCGTCGAGGGGCTGGCGCACAGAGGGCTGGCGTCCGCTCTCGATGCGCGTGAAGTCGAGCAGCGTGTCCACGAGGCCGCTGAGCCGCGTCGCGCTCCGGCCGATCACGTCGTACAGCGCCCGACGACGATCCCCGGGCAACGCGTCGTCTTCGTCGAGCAGCTCGGCCACGTGACGCAACGACGCGAGGGGCGTGCGGAACTCGTGCGACACCGTGGCGACGAAGTCGGTCTGGCGCGCGGCGACGGCAAGCTCACGTTGCACCACACGCCAGATGAGGACGCCGCCACCGGCGACCAGCAGCACGACCGACGCGAGGCCGCCAGCCATCGTCCAGCGTCGTGCACGGGTCTCCGAGGCGGGTCCGTCGGACTGCGTCCACACCTGGATGTCCCAGGGCAGGCCCGACTGCGTGCCGGTCCGTGTGACGAGCGCCGCCTGCGCGGCCGCGGGTGGAGGAGTGCCGACGATCGGGCGACCACTGGGCGAGCCGATCGCGACGTGTGTCCCTTGCCGCTGGCCGACGAGCCGCGCCGCGTCGATCCAGCGCGCGAGTGCACCTGGCGTCACGACGAGGGCCGTGCGCGTGGAAGAGTCGCCGGACAACTCCAGCGTCGTCACACCGCCCGTCGATTCGAGGAGTTGCCAGCCGTTGCGGGCGTCGGGTGATCCGTCCGCGCGACGGCTCTCGCGCCAGAACCACGCAGCGGCGTCGGCGATCGCGCGTCGATCCGGCGCGATGTCGAGGGAAGACGCCGTCCAGGTCCCAACCTGGTCGGCGCTGACCTGCCAGCTCGCACGGTCGAGTGACCACCGGCCTGCGACCAGGTCGTCTGCGACCGCCCCGGCGCAGGTCGTGAGGGCCGCGTTGCGCCTCGCGCGCGCCAGCAGGTCGCACGTCGCCCGGCGCGCCAGGAGGTCGGCCGGCATCCCGTCGAAGGCGACACTCGTGATCCGTGCGAGGTCCGCGTACGCCGCCAGCGCGGCGTCCGTCCGACCTTCGTTGCGGTGCAGCCGTGCCAGGCGCAGCAGCGCGCCTGCCCTGACCGACGCCACCGGGCTGAGCGACAGGCGCTCGTACACGCGTCGTCCGCGGTCGCCCCGTTTCTGGAACTCCTCGAGCTCGGCCGAGTCGAAGGCGGCCCTGTCGGCGGCCTGCAGGCGCAGCGGCGTCGGCGTCCACGGGAGCGCCGCGGCCGGCTGCGCGACGAGGCGATCGCCGTCGACCCGCAGCAGCGCTGCGCCCTCGAGGGTGTCGCCGGCACGCAGCCTGCTCCGCGCCTGCGCGATCGCGTCGGCGAGCGCGCGTACCACGGCGTCGGACGCGGCCTCGGCCCGCTCGCGGTTGCGCTCGGCGATCAGCCGCCGATCCTGCTCGAGCACGAGCAGGCCCAGGACCGTCAGCGCCGCCGCCGGCGGCACGAGCACCAGCAGGAAGAGCAGCACCAGCCTGCGGGAGGCAGTGCTCCAGGGCCCGGCGCGACTGCGCATGCACGGTATTCAAGCACCGTTCTGTCAGGAATCGGTTAGCGCGGCACCAGGGCAGCCTCCCCGGGGGCGTCCCACCTTTCCGATCGAGCCCTGCTGACGGCCTCTGTAGGCGTCCTCCTCGTGCCCCTGCTCGCCAGCGTCGAAGTGTGTCAGCAGGCAGGGCGGCGTGGCCCTCGCCGCCGCTGGGGAGAGCGCGGCGGGAGTTCGCGCCCTACCCGGATCCCGTCAGTGCTGTGCCAGGCTTTCGAGTGCCAAGACTTCGCGGGCGTCCTTGCCGGTGCGGAATGCGATGTGTGTGCCCTTTGGGTGCAGGCGCCACGCGCCATTCCAGTCGCGGATCTCGATCTCCGCCTTCCGCAGTGTGCCCCCATCGCGCGGCACGATCCAGAGGGCCGGTTGCTGGCCAGCAGCCTGGACGATCAACGCGTGACCATCGGGTGTCCACGTGAGCGGCCGCTGTTCCGCCTCCCAGGGCAGCGCCACGCGTCGAGCTTCACCATTGCCAGCGACAGGCGTGATCACGACCGCAGACGTTCGCGTCGCACGATTGGCCTCGACCCGGGCTGAAGACTGGCCGTCTGGTGACACGGCTCCGGGCTGAGGCACGACCCGCGTCGCACCGCTGGCGAGATCGTGCTCGATCCACCGGGTAGGCGCACCAGGGCCCAGCGTGACCCGACCCACCGCGTAGTAGACCTTCCGGCCGTCGGGCGAGACCTCTGGCCGGCAGAGGTCGGCAAGCGCGACCAGTGCGTGAACGCCGGTCTGCGCGTCGATGCGGTAGATGCCGCCGCGGCCCCTGAAGTCACGGCCGAACACCACGACGGCGCTGCCGTCCGGCAGCCAGCGCGGGTCGTTCATGTAATGGATCGGGAGCTTGAATGTTCGAAGCCGACCACTGTCCACCGTGCGCACGTTCATCGCCACGGCACCACTCGCCGCGGTCGTGACGTACGCCAGCAGCCGGCCATCGGGCGTCCAGTCGGCCCTCTGCGTGCGGAAGTTTTCGAGCACCGGTGCGCCGGTCAGGCGGCCGCTGTCCAGGTCGAGCGGCGCGATGTGCAGGCCGTCGGTACTCGCATCCTTGATCACGTGCAGGACGCCGGCCGACGTCAGCCCCTGGGTCATGACCGGACCGATGTCGGGCTTCAGCATGCGCGGGGCACCGGCACTGCGGCCGCCACTCATCGGCAGGGTCCAGAGCGCGAACTCGCCGGTGCGGTCGCTGGCAAACAGGAGCTGACGGCCCTCAGGTGTCCAGCCCATGACCTTGTCGTGCGCGGGATGCTGCACCACGCGCTGCTCGCCACTGCCGTCCACGGCGAGTACGAACACATCGCGTTCGAGCTCGTCGTCGCTGTGCGGAAGGTCGTAGGCCAGGAACTTCCCGTCGGGCGAGAAGAACAGCTTGTCGGGCCCTCTCCACCCGGTCGACTTCAGGACCGTGAACGACCCGTCGCGCACGTCCGCAATGCCAATCTGCCCGGAGTGATCGTGCCGCGTCGTGGACACCGCGAGCAGACGACCGTCGGCCGACCAATCCATCGGGTTGAAGTAGCTGACCTCGTCGTTGCCGTAGAGGCGCCGCGACACCGGAGTCCCCGAGCTTCCGAGAACCATCACGCGGATCTCGTTGAGGTGGTCCTCGGTCGGGTGCCGGTAGGTACGCCACCCGTACGCCAACTGCTTGCCGTCGGGCGAGAACGTCGAACCGTAGGCGTTCCCCACGCTCCAGTCCTTGTTGCCCGTGAGGTTCCGGTCGGCCCCTGTCGCCAGGTCGTGCAACATCAGGTTGCCACTGTCGTTCCAGTCCGTCCAGGAGATGTAGCGGCCATCCGGCGATACCCGTCCGTCGCCCCAGGTCACACCCACACCAGCCTTGACGATGCGATCGGGAGCAGGCATGGGTCTGGTCGTCGCCGTGCCGGCGGCGCCGATGCGCGCCCGCGCGGTCGTGGCCTCGGGCATGTCGCCGTAGTCACGCACCAACCGCTCGTATGCCTGGCGCGCTTCGCCGTCGCCGAGCTTCGTGTAGCACTCGGCCATCCGCAGCAGCGCCTGCGCCGCGAGCGCGCGGTTCGAGCCGGCCCCGGCGACGACCTTCCGATACGTCGCGATCGCGGCCGGCAGGTCGCCCAGCATCATCTCCTGGTGCCGCGCGGTGGCCAACAGCTTCTCGGGCGTCGGGGTGGTCTGAGCAGGCAGGCCGACGCCGGTGGCGATCAGTGCTGCGAGGACGAGTGAGAGACGATTCATCGTGAAGATCCTCCGTGGCGAGCGGGCGGCGAGCCATCCGTAACGGACGCCTGCCGACGAGGCGTCCCCACCAGGCCACGGTACGCAGCGCGATCCCGATTCCCGCCACGGCGACGGTCAGGTTCACGTCAGGTTTCGCTCACACGTCGAGCCGGTAGCCGAGGCCCCGCACGTTGACGAGGTGCCGCGGCTCCTCGGCGTCGGGCTCCAGCTTCCGGCGCAGGCTGCCGATGTGGTTGTCCACCACTCGATCGCTTACGAACGTGCCCGGCCCCCACGCGCCGGAGATCAGCTGGTCGCGCGTCAGGATACGGCCCTTCGCCGACGCGAACACCTGGAGCAGCTTGAACTCCAGCGGTGTCAGCGGCGTCATCGTGCCCGCGCGTCGTATCTCGGCCCGCTCGAAGTCCACCTCGGCGGCGCCGACCCGCAGGCAGGAGGACGTCGCCTGCTGGCGCCCCGCCCGGCGCAGGTGCGCGGCGATGCGCGCGCGCAGTTCGCGAGGGCTGAACGGCTTGGTCACGTAGTCGTCGGCGCCCGCCTCGAACGCGAGAACCTTCTCGGCGTCCTGGGTGCGAGCCGTGAGCATCACGATCGGCGTCATGACCTTCGTGCGCCGCAGTTCGCGGACGACGTCGAATCCGTCCTTGCCGGCCAGCATGATGTCGAGCAGGATGAGGTCGAACGCGGCTTCGCGCGCCCTGCGGATGGCCACGTTCCCATCGCCGGTCACTTCGACCTGGTGTCCCTCGAGACGCAGGTCGTCTTCGAGTGCCAGCGCGATACCCGGCTCGTCTTCCACCACGAGAATCTGCGCCACTCGCTACGCCTCCGATCCTTCAGCCGTCGATAGCGGATCCTCGACGACCGCGCGCGCCATCGGAAGCCACACGACGAACGTGCTCCCGCGGCCCGGTTCACTCTCGAGTGTGATCCTGCCGCCGTGCGCGTCGACCACGTGCTTCACGGCGGCGAGGCCGACGCCGGTGCCGCGAACGCGCGTCGCCGTTGCCGCACGGCCGCGCACGAACTTGCCGAAGATCGCGCGCTGCTCGTCGCGATCGATGCCGAGACCCCTGTCGGTGACCGCGATCGACGCGCGCCCCTGACCGACGTCGAGGCGTATCGTGACGTCCGGAGACTCGGGCGAGTACTTGATGGCGTTCTCGACGAGGTTCCTGATCGCCAGCCGGAGCGACTGCACATCGCCCTCGACCAGCACGGTCGCCCCAGCGGGCACGACCTCGACGTGGCCGCCGCGCTCGGTGGCGCTCTGCCTCATTTCGTCGACGATTGATCGGACCAGCGCGGCGACGTCCACGTGCTCCCTGCGCATCTGGTCGTGACCGGCCTCCATGCGCCCGAAGTCGAGGAGCCGCTCCACCAGGGCCTGCAGTCGGGTCGTCTCCCCCGCGAGCACGTGGTAGTACTGCCTGCGCCTCGCCTCGTCTGGTACACGGTCCGTGTCGAGCATCTCCGCCATCTGCCGCATTGTCGTCAGCGGCGAGCGGAACTCGTGCGACACGGCTGCGACGAAATCCGTCTGCAGCTGCGCGACGCGCGCCTCACGCGTGAGGGCTCGTGCCATCAGGCCCGCAGCAGACCACACGAACAGCACCGTCCCCGCCGTGGCGGCGATCAGCAGCGGCTCGCGGCTGGCCCCGGCCATCGCCTGGTCCGGCGAAGGCCAGGCGCGCACCGTCCACGACGACCCGCCGCCGATGACTCGGTCCACCGGGCTGGCCTCGGGGGCAACAGTTGCGCCGGCGACGCGATGGTCGTCACTGTCTGCCAGACGCCACTCGATGTCGTGTCGCGCCACCGAGGACAGCAGCCGATCGGCAAAGGCCGCTTCGAGGGCCACCACGCCCGCGTTGGCGCGCCATGCCACGAGCACCGGCCGACCGCCTCGCTCCACCATCGTCAGGCCGCGCGACGGGAGCAGCGGTCCCCCCTGTGCGTGCCAGACGTCGGAGACGGCCGCCGCGAGTTGCCAGGCCTCTGGTCGTGGCGCATCGGAGACCTCGTCGCGATAGAACTCCGCGGTGCCCCGATCGAGGGGCCACGCGCCGACGTCGAGGCGCTGCCGGATGTCTTCGGCCACGCGACCGGCGCCATGCACGTCTCCGAGCTGCACGAGCGCGAGGCGCTGCCCGTCGAGCCCGGCCAGGGCCGCGGGGATGCCGCCGGCGTCATGGGCGCCGAGCGCTTCCAGTGCAGACGACGCGGCGATCGCGCCCGGGTTGTCGCCGCGCGTGCGCAGCACGCGGGCAAGCCGGAGGAGTGCGCCTGCGCGGACCATCGGGTCTGCGTGTTCTGCCAGCGACCGGTACCGTCGCTCGGCGACGTCGAGTGCACGCTGCGTGAACTCCGCAGCCTCGCCCCTGGCGAAGACGCCGGCCCTGCTCGATGCGGCCGCAGCCCACGGGACGAACGGCAGGCCCCCAGACGAAAGGTGACCGTCGTGGTCTGCACGCCAGGTGACCAGTGCGCCGCCCGAAGGAGGGGGCGGGCCGGCGGCACCGCCAAGGCGAGCACGCAGTCTGTCGCCTTGTTCGGCCAGGGCCTCGCGGATGTCCGACGCGAGTGCGTCGGCGGCAGCCTCGACCGTCTGTCTGGCCTGTCGCGCGTCGAGTTCGCGCTGCTGGGTGACCAGTCGCCACCCAGACCACAGCAGGGCCCCGGTCACCACCAGCGACGTGGCGAGCAGGCCACCGTACAGGGAGCGCGGTCGAAGCGGCACGGGAAAGACCCGATTCTACGGTAGGGCCACGAACCCCGATCCTCGTCCCGACATCGTCAGGTTCGTGTCAGGTGATGGGTCAGACGGCACGAATGTCCAGGCGGCGAGCGATACGCGACCCAGATCGCTGCGCGGCGATCTCCAAGGAGCGACTGACCCTGGGCGGTATGATCGGGACCGTGTCGAGCCGGGTGGTCCGATTCCTCGTCCTGATCGCGGTCACGCTCGCGTATGGCCTGCCCTGGTGGCAGGGCGAAGGCGTACGGACCCGTACAGTGCAGGAGGGCCGAGCCGTGATCGCGCAAGGCATGCCCGCGCCGGCCGGCGCGGCGGCCCTGCGGCCGCGCGACGCAGGCCCGCACGGCGTCGCGTGGCTGGCTGGTGCGACTCCCGTGGTCATCCACCCGCCAACGGCCGTGGTCATCGGGCGGTACGCCGTCGAGGGTTCGACGCACCCCGAGGCTCCTGTCGCCACCGCTCGCTCGCCTCGCGCCCCACCGCGGGCCTGACCCGCCTCTCCGTTTCTCCTCATTCGCGGCGGCCGCACCCGGAGCGATCCGGGCAGGCCTCCCATCGGGCGCAAGTCGCGCCGCGCCACGCGGCGGACGGCAGTCCCGCCAGCCACCGACCCTCAGGCCGGCGGCATCCCCGTCGTCAGCAGGATGGCCCATGCACGCGTACGACCTGATACTCACGCTGACCGGGGGCCTCTCGGCCGCCCTCGTGCTCGGCTATCTCACCCATCGGCTCGGGCTGTCGCCCATCGTGGGCTACCTGCTGGCGGGCACGCTCGTGGGACCGCACACGCCGGGTTTCGTCGCCGACACGCACCTGGCCGAACAGCTGGCCGAGATTGGCGTGATCCTGCTCATGTTCGGCGTGGGGCTCCAGTTCCACGTCGACGAACTTCTCGCCGTGCGCCGCGTCGCCGTCCCGGGCGCCATCGCCCAGAGCGGCGTCGCCACGGTGCTCGGCGCCGGAGTGGCGCGTGCCTTCGGGTGGGACTGGCCGGCCGCCGTCATCTTCGGCATGGCACTCGCGGTGGCCAGCACCGTCGTGCTCATCCGTGTCCTGGCCGACAACAACGACCTGCACACGCAGGCCGGGCACATCGCCGTGGGCTGGCTGGTGGTGGAGGACCTCTTCACGGTCGTCGCGCTCGTGCTGCTTCCGGCGCTGTTCGGCGGCCGCTCCGACGCCCCGCTGGGGACGGCGCTCGCCCTCACGGCGGTGAAGGTGGTGGCGCTCGTCGCGTTCACGGCGCTGGTGGGCGCGCGCGTCATCCCGAGGTTGCTCGACTACGTGGCCGACACGCGGTCGCGCGAACTGTTCACGCTCACGGTGCTGGTGCTCGCGCTCGGCATCGCCGTGGGGTCGGCGTTGCTCTTCAGCGTCTCGATGGCCCTCGGAGCCTTCCTCGCCGGCATGGTGGTCGGCCGGTCCGACTACAGCCTGCGCGCCGCATCCGAAGCATTGCCCATGCGCGACGCGTTCGCGGTGCTGTTCTTCGTGTCGGTGGGCATGCTGCTCGATCCCGCCGCCCTGATCGAGTCTCCGGGCCTGGTGATTGGCGCGCTGGTCGTCGTGCTGGCCGGCAAGCCGCTCGTGGCGTTGGTCATCGTCTGGGCGCTGCGGTATCCGTTCCGCACGGCGCTGACGGCGGCGATCGCGCTCGCTCAGATCGGCGAGTTCTCGTTCATCCTCGCGGCGGTCGGGCGAGACCTCGGCGTGCTGTCGGCGGGCGCCACCAACCCCCTGGCTGCGACGGCCATCGCATCGATCGTCCTCAACCCGATGGCCTACCGCACCATCAGGCCCATCGACGCCTGGGTCGAGCGGCATCCTGCTCTCCGCGCGTTCCTCAACCGCGGCTCCGGTGGCGACGGCGACATGGGCGCCCCGCTGCCGGTCGAGCAGCGACCCGACCCGGCGCACCGGGCCGTCGTGGTCGGCTACGGACCCACGGGACGCTCGGTGGTCCGTCTGTTGCGCGACAACGGCATCACGCCCACGGTCATCGACCTGAACATGGACACGATCCGTGAACTGCGCGAGGGTGGTCTCGACGCGGTGTACGGCGACGCGACTCGCCCGGAAACGCTCGCGGCGGCCGGCATGGCGCAGTCGGGGACCCTCATCCTCGGATCGGCGGGCATGGCCAGCAGCGCCGAGGTCATCCGGGCGGCGCGCGGGCTGAACCCGCAGGTGCGGGTCCTGGCCCGGGCCACGTACCTGCGCGACATCGCCGCCCTGAAGCAGGCCGGCGCCAACACGGTGTACTCCGGTGAAGGCGAAGTGGCCCTCGCGTTCGTGGAGGACATCCTCGACGCGCTCGGCGCCACGCCCGATCAGATCGATCGCGAGCGCGCGCGCGCCCGCGGCGAGCTTGCGGGGCAACGCTGATGCCACACGTGGCCGTGACCATCCCCGACGGGGGCGGTGCCTGACGATGGTCGGACCGCTTCTCGACCGCGCCCGCGACACCGTGAAGGCGGTCGCGCCCCTGCTGGCCGTCACGACGGTGCTGCTGGTTGCGCTGGTGCCGCCGTCGGTCGACCTCCTGGTGCGTGTGGTCGGCGGCGGGGCGCTGGTCGTGGTCGGCATGACGCTGCTGTTCCTGGGCATCGACCTCGGTCTCGGCCCCATGGGTCGGTTCATCGGGGCCGAACTGCCGCGACGGGGGTCGATTGCGCTGGTCGCCGGCGTGGCGTTTGCCATCGGCCTGGCGACGACGCTGGCAGAGCCGGATGTCCTCGTGCTGGCCACGCAGGTGGCGCGTGCCTCGGACGGCGCCATCTCGGCCGGGTGGCTCTCGCTGCTGATCGCGGCAGGCGTGGGCATCTTCGCCGTCCTCGCCATCCTGCGCGTGGTGGTCGGGACGTCGATGCGTGTGGTGTTGCTCGTCGCGTACGGCGTGATGCTGGCGCTCTCACTCGTCGCACCCACGCCGTTCGTCCCTCTCGCCTACGATGCCGGCAGCGTGACGACGGGCGTGCTCACCGCGCCCGTGGTTCTGGGCCTGGCCATCGGCTTCAGCGCGGTCATCGCTGGCCGTAACGCCGAGGAGGATGGGTTCGGGATTCTTGGCGTCGTGTCCATCGGACCGGTGCTGCTGGTGTTGCTGCTCGGGATGGTGCTGCAATGACCGGCCTGCTCGCCATCCAGGCGCCGCTCACGCTCTTGATGAGCGTCGTGGCCGCTGTCCTGCCGCTGACGTTGGTGTTCCTGGTCTTCCAGTGGCTGTTCCTGCGATTGCCGCGCGCCGAGATCGTCCGACTGCTCAAGGCCACCCTGGTGGCGTCAGCCGGCCTATACCTGTTCCTGCTCGGGGTAGGCGTCGGCTTCCTCCCGGCGGGAGCGGCGATCGGGGAGGCCCTGGGGAAGACCGGCAGCCTTGCGCTGCTGATCCTGCTGGGCCTGTTGCTCGGCTTCGTCACGACGTGGGGGGAACCGTCCGTGCGCATCCTGGCCGAGCAGGTCGACACCACGTCGGGCGGATCGATCCGGGCCACCTGGGTGGTGTGGGCCATCTGCCTCGGCGTGGCCGTGGCGACTGGCGTGGGGCTGCTGCGCATCGGTCACGGCATCCCCCTCTTGCACGTGCTGGTGCCGGGGTACCTGATCGTGATGATTGTCGCGTGGCGAGGCGACAGCCGGTTCACGGCCGTCGCCATCGATGCTGGTGGCGTGGCCACAGGCCCGCTGGCCAACTCGTTCCTGCTCGCGCTCGCGCTCGGCACGGCGGCAGGATCGGGGAGCAGCGATCCCCTCGTACAGGGCCTCGGACTCGTAGCCCTGGTTGCACTGGCACCGGTCCTGGCAGTCATGGCGCTGGGCGCGGCCATCGTGCGGCGCACGCCGCCGGAAAGAGAGGAGCCATGAGGGACGCCGTGCTGATTGTCAGCGTGGTGCGGAAGGGCTGGGGCAGCACCGTGATGGACGCGTCGGTGCGTGCAGGCGCACGCGGCGGCACCGTGCTCACCGGACGTGGCGCCGGCATCAACGAGCAGGAGAAGATCTTCGGGATGTCGATCGAACCCGAGAAGGAGATCGTGCTGACGGTCGTCTATCGGGACCAGGTCGACCGCATCCTCGACGAGATCGTCCGGGCCGCGGGTCTGGACGACACGGGCAAGGGCATCGCATTCGTGCTGCCCGTCGAGAAGGTGGTCGGCGTCGCGCATTTCATGCAGCACAACGAGGGGAGTGACTGAGACGTGACGGCCCTGTTCTCGAACATCCTCGTCGACATCGATGCGACGGCGCCCACGCACCCCGCGCTCGAACGTTCGCTGGCCCTGGCGCGCGCGTGCGGGGCACGCGTGACGATCGTCGACGTCCTGACGATCCCGGCCGAGGCGAGCGCCCACCTGCCCCCGGGACTCGAGGAAGAAGTGCGGGCGCGGCGCCGCCACCAGCTCGAGGCGATTGCCCGCGCCACGACGGATCTCGACGTCTCCGCGCAGCTGCTGGCCGGACGGCCTGCGACCGTGCTGATCCAGCAGGTGCTGCGCAACCACCACGACCTGCTCGTGCGTTCGCACGTCCGGGACCTCGCGGCAGGTGCGTGGCGTCCGTTCGGCGCGGTGGATCTCGAACTGCTGCGCAAGTGTCCCTGCCCGGTGCTGCTGGTGGGGCCTGCGGCGCCGGCAGCCCAGCGCCTCGTGGTCGGCGCGGTGAACGCCGGGACGCACGACCCCGAGGAGACCGAGCTGAACCTCAAGATCGGGCGGCTCACCCGCGACCTCGCAGCCCTGTCGGGAGGCACCCCCCGGCTGGTGCACGCGTGGCAGCCCTTCGCCGAGCGCATCGTGCGCGGGCACGCGTCGGGTGACGCCTTCCAGGCCTACGTGGAACAGGTGCGCCAGCGGGCGGAGCGCGACCTCGCGGCGCTTGCGCACGCCGTGGGTGGGTCCGTGGACACGCTGTCGCGGCGCGGCGAGCCCGAGGACGTGATCCCGGAAGTGGTCGCGACGTTCGGTGTCGACCTGGTCGTGATGGGCACCGTGGCGCGGCGTGGTGTGTCGGGCCTGCTCTTCGGCAACACCGCCGAGCGGGTGCTGCGGCGCCTGCCCTGTTCGGTGCTCGCGGTCAAGCCAGACGGCTTCGTGAGCCCCGTGACGGTGTGAGCGGGCGAAGCCGAGGGCGTTACGCCCGGCGACAGACGATCTACCATGCGGGCGTGACCCACGACGAGACCAAGGTCGTCTACTGGCACCGCGAGCTGCCTCCGCTCGACGCCGATCCCATCGGCGAGCACGTGGTCGAAGCCGCGAGCGGGCACATCCCCGGCACGCTCGCGCGGCACGACGATCTCTGGCGCCAGTGCGAGCGCGAGCTGATGGCCAGCACCGAGGCCAGGCTGCGCGAGGAGGTCACGCGCCTCGGCGGCCGATACGCCCACGTGCTCAGCGAGGTCATCGAGCCCCGGCACGATCACGTCACCGGGCAGACGTGGCTGCGGGGCCGATTCACCTACACGCTCTACCGGTGACCGCGGCGGCCGGCCCGGGTCACGACAGGAGCAGGTCGAGGTCCTCGCGCCGGAGATCGCGCACCAGCCGTTCGTCGGCGCGCACGATGAGATCGGCGAGCGCCCGCTTGCTCGCCTGCAGCTCCAGCACCTTCTCTTCGACCGTGTCACGTGCGATGAGCCGCACGGCGAAGACGCGCCGCGTCTGGCCGATGCGGTGTGCGCGATCGATCGCCTGTGCCTCGACGGCGGGATTCCACCAGGGGTCGAGCAGGAACACGTGATCGGCGGCCGTGAGGTTCAACCCCACGCCGCCGGCCTTCAGGCTGATGAGGAAGATGCGGGGACCGTCGGCGCGCTGGAAGCGATCGACGCGCGCCTGGCGATCGCGTGTGCGGCCGTCGAGGTACTCGAAGTCGAGCCCCGCGGCCTCGAGCCGGGGCCGCAGCAGGGCCAGCAGCGTGGTGAACTGCGAGAACACGAGCACCTTGCGGCCGTCCTCGACGAGTTCCTCGAGGCGCGGCACGAGCAGGTCGAGCTTGGCCGACGGCCCGTCGGCCCGTCGCGGATCGACCAGGCCGGGGTGGCAGGCGGCCTGGCGCAGACGCAGCAGGGCCTCGAGCACCTGCAGCTTCGCCCGGTTCATCCCTTCGGCATCGATCCGGCCGAGCAGCAGCGACCGATAGTGGTCGCGCAGCTCGTCGTACACCGCACGCTGCTTCGGCTCGAGGTCGCAGAGGATGGTCTGCTCCGACCGAGCCGGGAGGTCGGCGGCCACCTGCTCCTTGGTGCGTCGCAGGATGAAGGGCCGCACGCCCCGCGCGACCAGCGCCAGCGCCGCCTCTCCCGGCGCGCCGGCCTCGTCTCCGAACGCCCTCAGCGACCCCAGCATGCCCGGGTTGAGGAACTCGAACAGGCTCCAGAGCTCGCCGATGTGGTTCTCGACCGGCGTACCCGACAGCGCCAGCCGGTGGGTGCCTCTCAGGATCTTCGCGGCACGCGCCGTGTGGCTCGCGCGATTCTTGATGGCCTGCGCTTCGTCGAGGATCACGTAGTCGAACACGCGCGACGCGAGCAGCGCCGCGTCGCGACGCAGCGTGCCGTACGTCGTGATGACGAGGTCGCTGTCGGCCAGGGCGTCCACCGATGCGCGTCGATCGGCACCGGTGAAGTCGAGCACGCGCATCGCGGGGGCGAAGCGGGCGGCCTCACGGGTCCAGTTGAAGACGAGCGACCGTGGCACCACGACCAGCGACGGCACGGCAGGCTGACCGGCGTCCTCCCGCTCTCGTCGTCTCGCCTCCAGTGCCGCGAGGACCATCACCGTCTTGCCGAGGCCCATCTCGTCGGCCAGGCAGCCGCCGAACCCGAACCGTCGCAGGAAGGCGAACCATCCGAGCGCCTCGCGCTGGTAGGGGCGGAGCACACCGCCGAAGCCCCGAGGCGGCTCGACGGCCTCGATGCGATCGAACTGCGCGAGCTCGGCGCGTACGCGCGCGAACGCCTCGTCCACGTCGACGTGTGGTGCCGCGTCGACCCACGCATCGAGGATGGGCGCCTGCGAACGGGCGAAGCGCACGCCGTCGCCTTCGGTCGAGCCGAGCGCCGCCACCCGCGCCACGTCGCGAAGCCACTCGCCGGGCAGCACGCCGAAGGTACCGTCGCCGAGTTGCACGAGGCCATCACGGCGACGCGCGGCCTCGAGCAGCGTCGGCACGTCGACCCGTCGTCCGTCGAAGTCCACCGCGCCGCGCAACTCGAACCAGTCGATGCCGCTGCGCACCTCCAGGTCGAAACGACCGGCCCGGACGTACCGGTGCCCCTCGGCTTCCACATGCCATCCCTCGCCGATCAGCGTGCGGGCGATCTCGGGCACCATCGAGGCCGCCACGTCGAACCGCGTGCCGCCGCGCTCCCAGTCGGCCAGCCGCCGCACGCCCAGACCCTCGACGCGCGCGAGCGCGGCGCGCTCCGCTTCCAGGTCGCGCCGCCACGCGATCTGGCCTGCAGGATCGAACACGATGCGTTGCGGCGAACGCGCGTCGACGTCCACCGAGCCGTACCCGAACGCCACGTCGACGTCGAGGCGGTCGGCTGGGGTGGTGGACCATCGGCGTCGCTCCGACGCGCGCACCCCGAACCGGATCGACCTGGCCGGAGGCGACGAGCGTGCCGTCGTCTGCAGCGCGGGCGGGCAGGAAACGCGCGAGAGGTCGCTGGCCGCGAGGGCCTCGGCCAGGCTCGAGCCGGCCGTGGCCGGCACCGACACGGGACCCGACCGCCGCAGCGCGTCGAGCCACCGGCCCGCGCCACCGCTGTCGAGAGGCGCCGCGGTTGGCGCCGGCCCGCGCGCGCCAGGTCTCCAGATCAGCAGGCTCTCGCCGAGCCATGCCACGTCGGCCAGCGGCATGGGCTCGTCGCCGCGGGTGAGCGTGCCGTCCACGAGGTAACCCTCGGCGGTCTCGTCCACGCGCAGCGTGAACGTCGCAGGTGTCGTGTCCCAGGCAATGGGCAGGTAGGTCGCGTCTGTCCGTCGACCGCTGGTGGCCCGCACCCTCAGCAGGAAGCGGCCGGTCTCGCACAGTTGAGGGACCATGTCCCGCTGCAGCACCGGAGGAAGGGAGAGCACCTCGGCCAGGCCGTGTCTGGAGGCATACGCCGACAGCTCGGCCGAGGGCTGGGCCCCGGCGAGGCGCTGCAGGATGGCGACGTCGCGAGCGTCGACGAGCGTATCCACCTCTGTGCGCCAGAGCTGCAGGAGTTTCGGCTTGCCCCACTCGCCGGTCTTGCGGCGGGTGCGCATCATCAACTCGAGCGACAACGCGTGGTTGGCCTCCCGCCGGTCGAGGTCGGCGACGTACACGATCTCGCCGAGCGGCGACCGCGGCAACACCGCGGCGTCGCCCCCCGCGGCCACTTCCGCGAGCAGCACGCGCCAGGGTTCGACCACGGGCACCTCATGTGCCCTGCGCGGTGCCGCACCGCTGGCGTCGAGCCAGAGGTGCGTCGGAAGGTCGAGCGGCCCCGTGGCGCTCACGGCGAGGATGGCAGCCCAGATGTGCTTGCAGGCGCCGACCGACGAGGCGAAGTGGGGGCACGTGCACGATGCGACGAGCGCGGTGCCCTCGAGCGTCAGCAGGACGTCGTAGAGGCGCGTGCCCCGCACGCTGGCGGCGTATCGCGTGCGACTGGCTCCGACGATCGAGACCCGGTTGTGGTGGAAGTAGCGCTCGCCGCGAGCGCGGATGGAAGCCCCGACGTAGGGCGCGAGGGCGGCGGCAAGGGACTGGGTCAGGGGCAAACCTCAATCCTGACGCCGCGAGTGCGCGTTCGGCAAGCCCCCGGAACGGTGTCGGGGTCCGCAGGCGCCGACCTTCAGGTTCGACGCGCGGCGCCTGGTGTCTCAGCGTCGCGCCGGCGCCCGGGACGGGCGCGCGGCCTGTCGCGCCACCATCGCGGCGACGATGGCCTCGTCGAAGGGGCGCTGGCGCCACCCGGTCGTCGTCGGCTCCCACAGCACGGTGCCGCCGTCCGGCTCGTCGGCGTTCGGGTCGGCACCTCGTGTGAGCATTGCCGTCACCAGCGCCTCGTCGGCGCAGCCGGCGGCGCGGCCGAGCAGCGACCAGCCGCCTGCGTCGCGTGCCGCCACGTCGGCGCCGGCGTCCACGAGGACTCGGGCGGCCTCGAGGGCATCACACTGGGTCAGGGCTTCCTCCAGCAGCGAGCGCGATGCCGGTGCCAGGGCGGGCGTGCTGCTGCCGCCGACGCCGGCCGAGGTCGCGCGGCCGAGTGCCCGTCTGGGATACGACCGCCACTGTGCGCGTTCGTCCGGTGAGAGCCCGCGAGCCAGGTAACGCTGCAGCGAAGCCGTGTCGTTGCGCTGGATGGCGTCCCGGGCTGACCCGTGGTCGGGCCAGTACTCGGGAAGCAGGTACAGGCCCACGAGTGCGGTCGACACCGTCAACAGCACCAGGAACGGCTTGACGAAGAGCGTGTACCCGAGACCCATGGTGTCCACCTACCGCGGCTGCTTCCGCATGGGCGAGCCGTGCGTCAGGACCCGCCCGGCGGCTGCAGGGTTCGCCGCAGGGCCTCCTGGTCTGCCCGCAGTCGTTCGCTGATCACGACGGGGAATGGCGGCTGGGCGGGCTCGAGTCCCACGACCTCCGCTGGCAGGCGTTCGGTCTCACGCCTCGCCGTGGCGCGCGCCTCGTCGAGCGTCGCCCGTCCATCAGGCGTGCGCACCCCGTCCTGCATCACGACGCGCATCAGTGGACGTCCAGGCCCCGGTTCGTCGCGAGACGCCAGCACGTCGTGCTGCGCCACGCCGTCCTCCTCGACCCGGAAGATCTGCTTGCGGCCCGGCAGCACGGCCTTGCCTGTCGAGAGCTTCGTGCGGCCCCGGCCCGCGTATTCCACCAGCTTGTACGCGATGTCGAGAGACGGCGCATCCGCCGAGACGACCATGTCGGTGCCGACACCGAATCCGTCGATGGGCGCGCCCCCGGCCACCAGCGTGGCGATTGCGTCTTCGTTCAGGTTGCCACTCGCGAAGATCCCCACGCGCTGCAGCCCGGCGTCGTCCAGGATGCGTCGAGCGGCGACGGCCAGGGTCCCAAGGTCGCCCGAGTCGAGCCGGATCGCGCTCACCCGGAACGAGGGCCCAAGCTCCGCAGCGAGCCTGACCACCTTCCGCACGCCCTCGATCGTGTCGTAGGTGTCCACGAGGAGCACCGTGGCGGGGTGCTGGTGTGCGAAGGCCCGGAACGCCTGGAACTCGTCGTCGTGAGCCTGGATGTAACTGTGGGCGAGCGTGCCCGCCACGGGCACGCCGTAGGCCTGTCCGGCCGCGACGTTCGAGGTGGCGCCCACACCGGCGACGTGGAAGGCGCGCACGGCCTTGACGCCGGCGTCGATGCCGTGGGCGCGGCGCAGTCCGAAGTCCACCACGTGTCGCCCCTGTGCGGCTCGCACCACGCGCGCGGCCTTCGAGGCCATCACCGTCTGCATCGTGACCTGGTTCATCACGAAGGTCTCCACCACCTGCGCTTCGCAGATTGGGGCCGAGATCTCCAGCAGCGGCTCGGGCGGAAAGACCGGTGTCCCTTCCGGCACGGCGCGGACCTCGCCCGTGAACCGGAAGCTGCGCAGGTAGTCGAGCAGTCGGTCCGAGAACATCCCGAGTGACGCGAGGTACTGCAGTGCGGCCTCGTCGAAGCGAGCAGTCTCGAGGTGCGTCAACACGTCGTCGAGGCCGCAGGCCAGGAGGTAGTTCCGCCGCGAAGGCAGGCGACGGACGAACAGGCTGAAGACGGCCATCTCGTGCATCTGCTCGGCCACGTAGGCGTCGAGCATCGTCAACTCGTAGAGGTCGGTCAGCAGCGCCTGGCTGTATCGCGGCATCGGGCCCTCACGTGAACGGGTCTGAACCCGGCTCGGCGATGCGCGCACCGTGTGCACGCATCTCGGCGATGGCGCGTGCCGAGTCGTCGGGCTGCAGGTCCACCCCGGCGATGGCATCGGACGGCACCGTCACCTGCAGGCCGGCCGCGAGCGCGTCGAGCACCGTCGCCCGCACGCAGTAGTCGGTGGCGAGTCCACCCACCACGAGGTGCGACACGCCGCGTGCGCGCAGGTCGGCGCCGAGGGCGACGCCCGAGGGCGAGCGGCCGTCGAAGGCCGAGTAGCCGTGGGCATCGGGTTCCACGCCCTTGCTCACGACGATGGTGTCGGCGGGCAGGCGCAGCGAGGCATGGAACCGCGCACCGGCCGTGTCCTGCACGCAATGCTCCGGCCACGGTCCGCCACCGGTCACGAAGTGGGTGCTCTCGGCCGGGTGCCAGTCGCGCGACGCGTAGATGGGCACGCCGCGCGCCTCGGCCGTCGCGATGTAGCGGTTCAGGGTGGAGACGACGTCGAGGCTGCCGGGTACGGCCAGGGCGCCGCCGGTGCAGAAGTCGTTCTGGACGTCCACCACGAGCAGCGCCGACGTGGGTGTCGAGGTCATCGTGAGTGCAGGATAATCCCCCTGGGCGACATGGACCGAACCGACCCCCATCTCGATGGGTAACGGCAATGGCTGGCGCGCATCAGGTCAATCGTGAGGTGGCGGGGCGCCTCGAGGAGGCCGCTCGCCTGCTGCGCGATCAGGGGTCGGATCGCTTCCGCGTCGGCGCGTACCTGCGCGCTGCCACGAGCCTGAGGCAGTGTCCGGAACCGGTCAGTGAAGTCTTTCGCGATCACGGACTCGAGGGTCTCGAAGCGATCCCGGGCGTGGGGCCGAGCATCGCGCGCGCCATCCGCGAACTGCTGGTGCGCGGTCGCCTGCCGATGCTCGATCGCCTGCGGGGAGCGTCAGACCCGATCCTGGTGCTGTCGTCGGTGCCGGGCATCGGCCGTCGCCTCGCCGAGCGGCTGCACGACGACCTGGGCCTGCACACGCTCGAGGACGTGGAAGCGGCTGCTCACGACGGTCGGCTCGAGCACGTGGCCGGCTTCGGCCCGAAGCGGCTGGCAGGGATTCGCGACTCGCTCGCGCAGCGCCTGGGCCGGTTGCGCACGCCACCGCCCGCTCCGTCTCGTGTGACGCCGTCGGTGGCCGAGTTGCTCGACGTCGATCGGGAGTACCGCGAGAAGGCCAGAGCGGGTGAGCTGCAGCTGATCGCGCCGCGCCGCTTCAACCCCACGCGCGACGCCTGGCTGCCGGTGCTGCACACGCGCCGCGGGCCTCGGCGCTACACGGCCCTGTTCTCCAACACGGCCAGGGCGCATCGTGCCGGCCGGACGCACGACTGGGTGGTCGTCTACTGTGACGATGGCGCGGCCGAGCCGCAGTTCACCGTGATCACCGCACAGCGAGGGCCGTTGGCGGGGCAGCGAGTCGTGGCTGGACGGGAGCACGAGGGCAGCGCCCCCGCGTGAGGGCAGGCCAGGCGGGCGAGTGACCGGGGCGCGGCAGGAACGGCCCGGGGCCTACCAGCTGCCGCGCTCGCCGAGGTGACGGACGATCTGCGCGTACCGCTCGGTGCCGTGGCGCCAGTTGTTGACCACGGCCCGTTCGGCCTCGTCGGGGTCGCCTGACGCGATGGCCGACACGATCAGCTCGTGTTCGGCGAGCGACTCACGGAACTCGGCGGCCAGGGCGGCCGTGTACACGCGCTCGTAGCGTTCGACCTGGGGCTGGATCGCGTTCAGCTCCGCCAGCAGGCGCGGGCCGGCCGCAGCCTCGGCAAAGGCCCGGTGGAACTGCACGTGCAGGTCCTGCGCGTCGCGCACGCGCTGCGCGCCGGCCTTCCAGGCCGCGCGCAGCTGCTGGTTGAGCGTCGACATGCGGGCCGCCAGCTCCGATCGTTGCGGATTGGGCAGCTGCGCGGCGGCACGCGCGGCCAGGCCTTCGAGCGCGCTGAGGATGCCGTGCAACTCGCGCATGTCCTCGATGGTCATCGGCGCGACGAGCATCCGCGAAATCGTCCCCACGTGCTGGACGACGGCGAAGCCTTCCCGATGCAGGCGCTGCAGCGCCTCACGGATGGGCGTCCGGCTGACACCGAGGCGCACCGTGAGGTCCGACTCGCTCAGCGGCGTGCCCGGCGACAGCTTCAGCGCGACGATGAGGTCGCGGAGCTGGGTGTAGACCTCGTCGGCGAGTGTCTGCTTGGTGGTGGATGGCCGCGGCGGGGCGTCTGTCGCATCGAGTACGCGCGCGGCTCGTGCCCCGCGGGCGCGAGAGGATTGTTGACGTGCGGGCGTGGAATCCCCCCGGTCGTTGTTGTCCCGCATCGAAGTCATAACCGTATACCCGCCTGTGTACCAGCGTCAACGTGGAGCGTGCCGGGCGCGGACCGTAGTGCGGCGCACAGCGCAGCCGCGCGCCTCGGGGGCGTATCGGCGAGCCACGCACTCATGGCACCGACAGCACGGGGTCGCCCAACCGCGCTTCGTCGACGTGGATGCCCAGGCCCGGGCCGGATGGCACCGCCAGGCGCCCGTGTTGCCGCCGCGGCGCGTCTGCGGCCAGCGAGACGTCCACGTAGCTGTTGAAGTCGGTCGACGAGAAGAGATGATCCGGGCGGGTGCTGCCGGCCAGGTGCGCGATGGTCGCCGTCGTGACGTCGCCGCCCCAGCTGTCTTCGATGGTCATCGCGATGCCGAGTGATTCGCAGAGGTCACGAAGCTGTCGCGCCTTCGTCAAGCCGCCGACGCGCGAGATCTTGATGTTGACCACGTCCATCGCACGGGCGCTCCACGCGCGGAGGAACGGTTCGACACCCGTGATCAGCTCGTCGATCACCATGGGCTGCGGTGCGCGTTCGCGCACGGCGAGGCACTCGGCCAGCGTCGCACACGGCTGCTCGACGTAGTAGTCGCGGTCGCGCAGGGCATGGACGACGCGCAGGGCCTCGTGCGGACGCCAGCCCGTGTTGGCGTCGGCGATCACCACGTCGCCCGGCTGCACGACGGCCAGCGCCGCCTCGACACGACGGATGTCCTCGTCGGCGTGTCCACCGACCTTGAGCTGGAACCGGCGATACCCTTCGGCGCGGTACTTCTCGACGTCGTGGGCCATCTCCTCCGGCGCGCGCTGCGAGATCGCCCTGTAGAGGGGATAGTCGTCGACCTGTCGGCCACCGAGGAGCGCGGCCACCGGCAGGCCGGTGACCTGGCCGAGGATGTCCCAGCACGCGATGTCCACCGGCGACTTCACGTAGTGATGTCCGCCCAGCGCGGAATCCATTCGTGCGTTGATGGCGCGGATGCGCGTGGGGTCCTGGCCCAGCAGGAGCGGTGCGAGCTCGCGCAGGCCGGCGGGAACGCCACCGGGATGCGCCTCCATGTACCCGGCGCCGAGCGGGCAGACCTCGCCGAAGCCGGTCACGCCCTCCGAGGTGGTGAGCTTCACGACCGTCGTCGTGAACTGCGTCACCTGGTGACCGCCCGACCAGGCGTACTCCCGGTCGAGGAGGCCGTAGCGGACCTGGAATGCATCGAGTCGTGTGATGTGCATGAGGGGATGATGCGGCAGAAGTGGGCCGGGGCAGACGACCGACGCTGCGCGGGTGGAACGTCAGGGTCGCGGCCCGAGCCCTGGAGTCCGCCTGCGCCCGGGGGGCGCAGGCGGGTCCGTCTCGACGAAGCAGGGCGTCAGAAGGTGAAGCGGGCCGACAGGCGGACGGTGCGGACACCGACCTGCCCGAGCGGTCCGACGGCGGCGGGCGTGAAGCGGCCGGCGGTGGTGCTGGGCCCTTCGGGCGCCCACGTGCCACCGGGGTTGGGCTGGAAGGTCAGATACGAGAAGCCGGTCAGGTTGAAGACGTCGACGAAGAGACCCAGCCGACGCGTCGTGCCGAGATCGAACTGCTTCTCGAAGCGCACGTCGAGGTTCGCCGTGGACTGGTTGCGCCGGTCGCCGCGCGTCTCGAGCCACACGGTCTGCGACGTGACCGTGGTGCCGTTGGCGGCCGCCCAGCCGGCTGGCGGCTGGATCGTCACGGTGCGATTCCAGGGCGAGCCGTCGAAGTAGATGAAGTTGAACGACGACAGCACGCGGGCCGGGAGCATCACGCTGCCCCACAGCTTCACCTGCACCGGGCGATCGAAGGGCTGTCGGGCGTCCTCACGGTTGGTGAGGAAGTTGGGCGTCTGGAACTGCCCGCGTCCCGTGCTGCCGGCGATCTCGTAGTTGCCGTAGTTCTTGGCCAGCACCACCGAGCCACCCAGCATCCAGTCGCCCCGCCACCGTCGGTAGGCCGTGAGGTCGAGCGCGGTGTACCGGGCCGTGGCGTTGGGTATCGTGGTGAGGCGATTGAACGCCGCGGGGGCGTCGCGTCGCTGGAAGTACGCCGTCACCGGCACGGCGGGGAAGTCCGCGCCGGCCGAGGGCACCGTCGTCTCGAACGGCACCCAGTAGCCCGACTCGACGCCGCTCCAGTACTGCCCGGTGTTCAGGTCGTACAACAGGTCCGACATCTGGTTCTTGCGATCGCGGTGGATGCCCGCGGCGCCGATGTTGAAGTCGCCGATCTGCCGCTCGATGCTCGCGCGGTACTCGTTCATGTAGGGCGTCTTGATGTTCGGGTCGATGTTCTGCTGCCACGACGTCCCGATGAGGCCCACGGGGCTCGCGTCGTTGGCCTGCACCCACCGATCCACACCAGGCGCGTCGAGCTGGCCGTTGTTGTTGAGATCGGTCCAGTTCATCGCGAACGCCGTGCCACCGGAGGGCACCCCGAAGTTGAAGTGCCACCCGAGCAGGCGCTCCTGGTAGCTGCCGAAGCTGCCCTTCAGCACCGTCTTGCGGTCCGCGGTGAGGGCGTAGGTCACGCCGATCTGCGTCGAGAACCCCTTCCAGGGAATGCGACCGTCCTGTCCGGGCGAGTTCAGCTCACCGAACGGGTTGATGCCCCACCGCGGCATGAACACGGCTTCGCCAACGGCCTGCGCGAGCGGGTCGGCCGGCAGCTTGCGCACGTCCTGGATGCGGTTGTCGGTGTTGTCGTAGCGGAGTCCCAGGTTGAGCGTGAGGCGGTCGTTCACCTGCCAGATGTCGGACGCGAACACGCCGACACGCTCGAAGATGCTGGGCACGCCGCTGCCGTTCTCGACCGTGGAAGCCGTCGTGAGGGTGATCAGCCCGTCGCCCAGTACCGGGTGCGGAGCGTTGAGTCCGTTCAGGGCGCGGTAGTAGTACGGGTTGCCGTTGAACGTCCGCCACTGCTGCACGGAGTTCTCGCTCCAGAAGAAGTAGCCACCGAAGAGGTCCTGGTACTCGAACCCGCCCTTCAGGTCGTGCGAACCCGTCCGGTTGGTGAGGTTGTGACTGATGCTCACCGACCCGTTGTAGTTGCGCTTGTCCGTCGCGTCGAATCCCGCCGGCCACCGGCCGTACTCGTAGAGCGTGAACTCGTCGAAGAATGCGGGGTTGAGCGACGTGCCGGGCTGCGACTTCCCGGCGTAGTTGAAGCGCCAGAGCCCGAACCGCGCGTCGAGCAGCGTGCGGTTCGAGATCGTCCAGGTCAACTGGCTGGATCCCGTGTGCTCCTTGGACGACCAGTGCCGCGTCGCCTCCTGCGTGCGTCGCGCCGGCACGGTGAAGTCGTACTGACGGTCGCCCTTCGTGTAGTTCCAGCTGCCGAACAGGCGCACGCTCGGGGCGAGCTGTGAGGTGACCTTGGTGAAGAACCAGTCCTGCGTGTAGGGGGCGTTGTAGTTGTTGTACTGCGTGCCGTTGATGTTGACGGGCACGAACGAGCCGACCAGATCGTCCTCCACCCGGCGCGCGTTGACGACGAACCAGAGCTTGTCCTTCATGATGGGGCCGCTGAAGCGCCCCGAGAGGTCGCGCTCGAACTCCTTCAGGCTCGGCTGGCCGATCCTGAGCGCCGATGCCGCCTCCGGCGGCAGGAGCACCTGCGACAGGCCGCTGTTGGTGAAGTAGTACGACCCCATGCCGCCGAACCGGTTGCTGCCGCTGCGGGTGACCAGGTTGAGCGTGCCGCCGATGGAGCCGTAGTTCTCGATCGGGTTGGTCGTCGTGACGAACTCGATCTCCTCGATCGCGTCCCAGCTGATGTTGGCCTCCGAGAAGCCCTGGTCCGGTGCCTGCACATTGGCGCCGTCCACGAGGTAGTTGGTCTCGTTGCGGCCCGACCCGGCCGACGTGCGCTCGACCACGCCCGGCGCCAGCTGCGTGGGCGCCGTGATGGCGTTACGCGCGAGCGGGAGCTGGTCGATCACCTCCTTGGTGATCGTCTGCGTGTTCTTGACCTGCCGCGCGTCGATCACGGGCGTCTCGACCTGCACCGTGACGGTCTCCGACATCGGGCTCGGCTCGATCGTCACGTCGATCGTCAGGTCGCGGCCGACCTGGACGTCGATGCCCTGGAATTCCGTCGTCTTGAACCCGTCCATCTTCACGACGAGCGCGTACTGACCGGGTGGCAGGCGACTGGCCCGATAGCGGCCATCGCCGTCGGTCACTTCGACGGCGGTCTGAATCAGCGCCGGGCTCGACACGGTGACGGTCGCGCCGGGCACCGGCAGGCCCTGGCTGTCCGTCACGCGGCCCACGATGGTCCCGTCGAGTCTGGTCTGGGCCCCTGCGCTTCCCGCAAGAAGCACGGCCAGGCTCGCGAGAAGCAGAGCTTTCAGCCTCATCTCACTCCTCCTGCTGTGGCGACCTTCACCAAGCGGCAACACTGTATTCAATGTTATATTCGATACGGAGTACAGTAGGATGAGGTTCACTGGATGTCAATATTGTCTTCAGATATGTCATCCAAATCTGTATTCAGTTTGGTATTCTTCGGTTGCGAGGTCGCCCGGGTGCCCAGGGTCGGGCCGGGTGGCCTCGCCTGCGTCGCCTGACATGGCAGTGCGCCGCACGGCCGGTGGCGAGTCGTGGTCCGGTTAGGATTCGAGCGTGAAGGCGACGAGGGTATGAGAATCCTGCGTAGGAGCGAAGTCGAACGCCTGGTCCAGATGCCAGAGGCCATCGACTTGATGCGTGAGGTGTTCGAGCAGGTGGGCCGAGGCGACGTGGAGGTGCCCGAGCGCATCGGCCTCACGCTCAATGGCGGCCGCGACTCGATCCTGTACATGCCGGCGCACCTGCCCGCATCACGGGGCGTAGGCCTCAAGATCGTGAGCGTCTTTCCCGAGAACCAGCGCGCGCACGGGGTGCCGACGATCAACGGCGTCGTCATCCTCAACGATGCCGCCACGGGCGAGGTCACCTGCCTGATGGACGCCTCGTACCTGACCGCGCTGCGAACGGGAGCGGTGACGGGTCTCGCCACCGACCTGCTGGCCAGATCCGACAGTCGGGTGCTCGGCGTCTTCGGCGCCGGCGTGCAGGCCCGCACGCAGGTCGACGCCGTCGTCCACGTGCGACCGATCGAGCGCGTGGTGATCTACGCGCCGACCCGTGCCAACGCCCGCGCCCTCGCACAGGAGATCGATGCCCGGTACGGGCCGCGCTGTCGCGGCGAGGTCGCCGAGTCGCCCGACGTCGTGCTCGCGGAGGCCGACGTCATCGTGACCGCGACCACGGCGAGCACGCCCGTCTTCGACGGTGCCCTGCTGCGCGAGGGCACACACGTCAATGCGGTGGGTTCGTTCAAGCCGTGGGTGCGCGAGGTGGACACCACCACGATCCAGCGCGCGCGCCTCTTCGTGGATCAGCGCGAAGCCGCACTCAAGGAAGCCGGCGACCTCCTGGTGCCCATCGGCGAGGGGCTGCTCCGACCCGAAGACGTCGCGGCCGACCTCGGCGAGCTCGTCGGCGGTGCCGGCACCGGGCGGCGCGACGCCCGGGAGATCACGTTCTTCAAGTCGGTCGGGCTGGCGGCCGAGGACGTGATCGTGGCGCAGCGTGTCCTTCAGAAGGCGGTCAAGGCCGACATCGGTGTCTCGATCCCAGCCTTCGACGTCAGCCAGCCCGCGCCGCTGGAGTAGTCAGCGCTCCAGGACCATCTCACCCAGCAGCACGTCGTCGAGCTCGACGCCGAGACCCGGCGCGTCCGAGATCACGGCACGCCCGTCGCGCAGGTCGAGCCCGCCCGTGAAGGGTGTCCGCTCGAACCAGAGATGCCCCTCGGCGTCGATCGGATAGGCATCACGCAACGTCGCTGCGAGGTGGCAGAGCGCCGTGTCGCCCAGCTTCGTGAAGGGCATCGTGTCCAGGCTGATGCCCACGCACGCGGCCTCGCAGATCGTCGCAATCTTCCGGGCCTTCCAGAACCCGCCGACCCGATTCAGCTTCAAGACGATGCGATCGGCGGCCTGGTGCTTCACGATCTGCATCATCGCCTCGGGCGACACCACCGACTCGTCGAGCACGACCGGGATCTTCAGGGCGTTGCGCACGTACCTGTGGCCCTCGAAGTCCAGGTGGTGCAGCGGCTGCTCCACCGACAGGTTGCCGTAGAACCTCTCGCGCAGCACCTCCTCGAAGGTCGACACGACGAGCTTGGCGTTGCCCCAGCTCTGGTTCGCGTCGGCATCGATGGCCACGTCCTCGGGCGTGGCCTCGAGCGCCGCGAGCAGCTTCCGCTTCTCGATGCGCACGTTGTCGGCCGTGAACCCCTTGAGCAGCACGGTGTCGCCGATCTTCACCTTCAGCGACTTGAACCCCTTTGCGACGTACTCGCGGCAGGCCGCGGCCTTCGTCTCCGGCGTGTCCTCGTACAGGTTCGTCTGCAACTCGAACTCCGTCCGGTAGGCGCCGCCGAGCACCTCGTAGACCGGGCGACCGGTCACCTTGCCGATGATGTCGTGCAGCGCCATGTCGATGGCGGCGCGTGCCGGCTGGCAACCCGGTGGGTGCTCGCCCGAGACGAGATCCATGCGTCGATGGGCGTCGACCACGTCGAGCGCGCTCCGGCCGGCCAACACGCGCGTGTAGCCGTCGAGCCAGTCGTGGAGCGTGCCGCGCGTCTGGTTGAAGTACGACCGGATGGTCGCCGCTTCACCGAGCCCCGACACGCCGGCATCGGTGTTGACCCGGATGATGATCGTGTCCACCGAGGCAAGCGTGGACAGCTCGTCCTCCTGGCGATAGCCCACCTTCACGGGCCGGAGTGCGATGGGGAATCGTTCGATACTCGTGATTCTGATGCTCACGTCTCGTCCTTGGATGCGGGATTCGTTCGAGGGCACGGCGGCTCGCGGCGCAGCCGTGCCGGTGTCTCTCATGCGGAACGGGGATCGAGGAGGTCGCGCAGGCCGTCTCCGACGAGGTTGAGGCCCATCACGGCCGTGGAGACCACGGCGCCCGGCGCGATCACCAGCCACGGGGCCACTCGCAGGAACTCGCGTCCGTCGCTGATCATCGCGCCAAGGCTCGGCGACGGTGGGGGCGTGCCGAGACCGAGGAAGCTCAGTCCGGCCTCGACGAGCATTGCCCATGCGAAGCCGAAGGTGACCTGCACCGACAGGGCCCCGAAGCTGGCTGGCAGCAGGTGGCCGACGATGATGCGCCAGTCGGTCGCGCCGGAGAGCCGTGCGGCCTCCACGTACTCGAGCGTGCGCGTCTCGATGAACGCGGCACGCACCACACGCACCACGCGCGGCGTGTACAGCAACACCATCGCCGCGACCACGTTGAGGTAGCCCGGTCCGAAGACCGCCATCATCAGGATGGCGAGCAGCAGGCCAGGGAACGTCATCAGCGCATCCATCACGACCATGACCACGGCGTCGAGGCGCCGGTAGTAGCCGGCCAGCGACCCGAACACGACGCCCGCGAGGCCAGACACGATCGCGACGAGTGCGCCAATCCACAGCGACAGCCGCATGCCGACGACGATGCGACTGAGCACGTCGCGTCCGAACTCGTCGGTGCCGATCAGGTGCGCGGTGCTCCACGGCTGCAGCTTGTTGACGGGATCGATGGTCGTGGCATCGTGCGTGAGCACCAGCGGCCCCGCCAGGGCCAGCAACACGAGCGGCAGCAGCAGGACGAGGCCGGCCGCGAGGAGGCCGCGCGGTCGGAACGCCCGGATACGCGAACCGACGTCGCGTGTCACCGCGAGCCCTCCGTCTGCGCCAGGCGTGGGTTCAGCCACGGCTGAGAGAGGTCCACGCAGAAGTTGACCAGCAGCGTCATCGCGGTGAGGTAGAGCATGCCGCCCTCGAGCAGCGGGAAGTCGCGACGCAGGGCGGCGGAGATGATCAACTGCCCGAGGCCCGGGATGGCGAAGACGGTCTCCACCAGCACCGAGCCACCGAGGCCGAGTGCGAACAGCAACCCCACGACCGCCGCGATCGGGACGAGCGCGTTGCGGAGCGCGTGCTTGAAGAGCACCGTCGCCTGACCCACGCCACGACCCCGGGCCGCGGCGATGTAGGGCTGACGCAGCACGTCGATCAGCGCCGCGCGTGTCGTGCTCACGAGCAGCGCGGCTGGCGCCAGGCTGAGGCACGCCACAGGCAGCACCAGGTGCCGCAGCCAGGGCCACAGGCCATCCGACAGGGGACGCACGCCAGACGTGGGCAGCCAGCCCAACGTGACCGGGAACATGATGATGAGCACGAACCCGACCCAGAACACCGGCAGGGACATGCCCAGCACGGCGAGCACCATGCCCACCCGATCGACCCACCCGTTGCGGTGGGCCGCCGAGATCACGCCGATGGGAACGCCCACGGCCACCGAGACCAGAAGCGACAACACCGAAAGGCCGAGCGTGATCGGGAATCGCTCGAGCAGGATGTCGAACACGGGGCGCTGGAGGTAGTACGACGTGCCGAAGTCTCCCCGTGCCGCGTTCCTCAACCAGGCGACGTACTGCACCGCAATCGGACGGTCCACGCCGAGCGCCTGCCGCAGTTCCGCGCGCGCCTCCTCCGTGGCGCTCTGTCCGAGCAGCACCGACGTGGGATCACCGGGGATGGCGCGGGTGCACACGAACGTGAACGTCACCACCAGCAGCACGGTGGGCGCCGACGCGAGGAGCCGCCCGAAGGCGAATCGCCACATCAGTGGCCCCCCGTCGCCTGCGCGGGGGCCTGTGCCGGGCTTCGCAGCAGGCCGTGCAGCGTCAGGTTGCCCCGTCCCAGGTTGCCCTCGGGATCGGCCACGCCTGCCCGGTGCGCGCGCAGCCCATAGTGGGACCCCACGTTGACGAACGCCACGCGCTCGTAGAACAGCCGCTGCAGCTGACGCCCGAGCTGAACTCTCCGCTGCGGATCGAGTTCCACGCGCAGCTGCGCGAAGACGGCCTCCGTCTCGGGCGTGGTGAACCACCCCGGGAACCGCCCGCCGAACTCGCCGTGGAAGTGCGACGGGTCGCGCCAGTACCCGCTCGCGATGAACATGTCCATCTGCGCCGGCACGGCACGCCTGGCCACCCACGTTGCCAGGTCGAGCACCTGCAGATCGATCGTGAAGCCGCCCGCCCGCAGGTGTTCGGCCACCGCAATCGACGCGCGATAGATGGTCGGTTCCTCACGGAGCACGAGGAACTTCAGGGGCTCACCACGATACCCGGCCTCGGCCAGCAGTGCCCGGGCCCTGGCGGGATCGGCCTGGCTGAAGAGTTCCCGCGCCTCCTCTGAATGGAAGGGACTCTCGGGAGGGAAGATGCTCGGGTTCATCACCCAGAACACCTCCGAGACCACCATGCTGCGATTCACGGCCTCCACGTCGATCGCAGCCTGCACGGCGCGTCGCAGGCGGACGTCGGTGAGCGGTCCGGAGCGGTGGTTCAGCACCAGGTAATCGAGCATGGCCGGCGCCACGACCACGGGTTCGATGTCGGGCAGGTCGCGAAGTCGCTCGTACTCGACGTCGGGCACGCGCGCGGCGATGTCGTACTCGCCGGCTTCGAGCCCGGCCACGCGCGTCGACGCCTCGGGCACGATGCTGAAGACGATGGACGCCGCGTGGACCTGCTTGCGACCGCCCTGGTACGCACCCGCCGTGCCCCTGGGCACGTACCCGTCGAACCGCTCGAGCCGCAGGAACTGGTCGGGGCGATACTCCGCGACACGGTACGGCCCGGTGCCGACGATGTCGTGGACCGACCCGGGCCGCGTGGCTGCCTCCGCGATCGCGCGCGGCATCACGATCGCCTTTGCCTCGTCCTCGGCGAGCAGCAGGGTGAAGTAGGCGCCGAGAGGCCGCTCGAAGACGAACCGCAGCGTGAGCGGGTCGACGACCTCGATGGCCGAAAGCTCCGAGAGCATCACTCCGCGGGGGCTCACGCGGCGCCAGCGTTCGATCGACGCGCGCACGTCGTCGGCGGTCATCGTCGTGCCGTCGTGGAACCGCACGCCCTCGTACAGTCGCACCACCCACACGCGCCCACCGTCGACCGCTTCGGCCCGTTCGGCGAGCTCGGGCACGGGCGTGAAGTCCTTGCCGAGCGCGAAGAGACCCTCGTACACCTGCAGCATCGCGTCGGGGATGGGATGGCTCACGCTCGACTGCCAGTCCAGCGTCGGGAAGGACTGCCAGAGTGCCACGCGCAGGGGGGCCGCGTCGTTGTCGGCGGGTGGGGCAGGCGCCCCGCACGCCGCCGCGACGATCAACGCACCGCACGCTCCGAGGGCCCGCAGACCGCCACGTAGGGCGCCGTCGGTACGCATGCGTCGCATCCCACTCAGTATACAGTTCGGTATGTAGTATGAGGTAGAGACGGCCGTCCCGGCCGTCCGCGACCCCTGAGGTAGGGCCCGGTCACCGACCGGGCCGCTCGCCGCTTGCCGCTGGTCGTGGGGCAGAGTCGTCCCGACCGTCGGCCCTGTCACCGCAGCGTGAACGCGACCGTCACGTCCTCGCCCGCCGCCAACGACAACGTGCGGCTGCGGGCATCGCTGGTGGCCGCGAGTCGCCCGGCGCCTCGGGTGACCGTTGCGGAGACGACATCGGCCGGTGTCCTTAGCGCGACCTGTTGCGCGTCCTTCGACGTCAGGGTCACCTGTAGTCCGGTCCTCTCCCAGCGCAGGCTGCGAATCTCGATGCCTCCGCGGCACAGCACGCCCTCGATCGCGCCAGACGGCCACTGATCGGGCAGGGCGGGCAGCAACCGGATGTCTCCAGGTGCGGACTGCACGAGCGACATCACGATCACCGCCGGCAGGCCGCCGCTGATGTCCATGTTGAACAGCTTGCCGTCGTCGTGGGTCGACGCGAGGTTGTGGTACCAGTAGCGCGTCAGCAGGGGCTGCATCGCGCGGTACACCAGGTCCTTCCGGCCGAGGCTTGCGGCGGCCTGACCGAGCTGCACGAGCCCGAACGACATGAACCCGCGCGTGTTGTTGGTCCAGTGGCGATCGAGCTTCAGCTCGATGAGCCGGGCGAAAGCGGCCTGCAGCTCGGGGCTTCGCGCGATCTCGTCGGGCATGCCGTCGTAGAGCGCGTAGAGCTGCGACGAGTGGCGATGGTTGTAGTTGTCGGCGAGCACCGGCGTGAGCCACTCGCGGACGGCGCCGTCCTCGTTGATCAGGTACGGCGGCATCCTGTCGAGCATGGCCAGCCAACGCGGGATGCGATCGCCGTTCACGCCGAGCGTCCGCGAGGCCTCGATCGTGTTGCGGAGCAGTTCCTTGGCTGCCGCGACGTCCATCGTGGCGTTGAACGAACTCTGCGATTTCGTGTTGCTCGGCGCGTTCTCGGGCGACTGCGTCGGGTTGAACACCAGCCTGCCGTCAGGGCCCTCGTAGAGGTAGTCCTCGAAGAACAGGGCCGCCTTCTCCATGAACGGCAGTGCGTGCTTCGCGAGGAACTCACGATCGCCGGTGTAGAGGTAGTAGTCGTAGAAGAAGTGCGCGGCCCAGGGCGTGCCTCCCACCCAGAACGCACCCGGGAACGTCGCGCTGAACGCGTTGTTGTAGCCGTTGGTCGTGGACCGCGAGGGCAGGACGATGCCACGCGCGCCGAAGATGCGGCGCGCGTTCACCTCGAGGTAGGGGACCAGCGACTCGATGTACGACGTGTAGGCGAGCATCAGCTCGGGCATGTTGCCCATGAGCAGGCTCGCGATGGCCGACGGCACGTTGCCGTTGTGCGTGAAGTCGCTGGCCCACGGCGGATCGTAGGTGCCCGCCCACACGCCCTGCAGCGTCGGCGGGAGCTGACCCGTGCTCGCGAGGATGTTGTACCGGCCGGCGTCGAACGCCTTCTCGACGAGCGCGCGCGACGGTCCAGCCTGCCGGCCTTCGGCGATCAGTTCCTCGGTGCTGCGCGCGTGGTCGTCTCCGCCTCCGAGGCGCAGTCGCGTGCGGTTGAAGAGGCGACCGTGGACCTCCGCATGCCGCCGCCGCAGTGCCCCATAGTCGGCCGGGTGTCCAGCCAGGGCCTTCGCCAGCGCCTCGACGCGCGACTCACCCGGCTCCTCCGGCAGCGCGATGTCGATCAGTACCAGCACTTCGTCCGCGCCAGACACCACCATCGAGGGCCCGTCGCTCACGATGGCTCCGTTGCGGGCCACGACGCGCGCGACGCCTTCCGCCGCGCTGATGCTGCCCGGGTAGGCGTTCAGCAGCACGGCCCGGTACGTCAGGGTCGACGCGTCGGCCGTTCTCGTCACCTCGCCGACGTTGCTCTTGAAGCGCTTGTGGTCGGGTTCCCGCGAGTCGAGCGAGAGGCGGACGTTCACGAGGCCTCGCGCGGGACCGGTGATGCGCAGCACGGCGACCCCGTCTGCCCTCGACACGAACATGCGGCGCTCGAACGCCCCGCGACGGTCTGCCCAGCGCACCGTGGCCTCGCCCGTCGCGAAGTCCAGCGACCGGGCGTAGCCGCCGAGATCGCCGTCGGCCTCCGCCTGGAGCCTGAGATCGAAGGCCGGCATCAGCGGATCCGGGTAACGGAAGCCCTTCTGCTCCGAGATCTGTGCGGCGAGCAGGCCGGCCTGACGATACAGTCCGCGATCGATCAACTTCCGGATCTCGAACAACCGCTCGCCTGTCGGCGGAGGCAGCAGGGGTGGCTGCTCGGGCATGAACATCCGCTCGTGCGTGAAGACGATCGCCTCGTCGAGCGGCCGGCTCAGGATCGACGCGCCGATCACGCCATTCCCCACCAGGAGACCCTGCTCCCACGTCTCCGCGGGGCTGGTGCTCACGAAGCCTCTCTCCGGAACGGGGAGGGTCAGGGCAGGTCGCGGCGCATCCGCCCGCGACCTCGGGGACTGCGAGGCCACGGTACCCACGGCGCCAATCATCGAGAGCACGACGAGGGAAGCGGTCAGGCGGACTGTCACGTTCATCGCGTCACCTCGATGCGGCTGCTGGACTGGCTGGAGTCAGGGCGAGCGTCACGGGCACCGTGCGCTCGAGGGCGATCCACGCCACGAGATCCACGCCGGTGAGGGTGTGCCGCAGGCCGTAGCGGAAGGCGGTTCCGCGCGGCACCCGTCGGCCGTCGATGGTGAGCGTGGCGCCGGTGTCTCCCCAGTTCTCGACGACGATCGCCACGTTGCGAACGGGAGACTCCTCGGAGGCCTGCACACGCGCGACGAGCGGCGACGGCTTGTCGCCGGACAGGCGTCGGAGCGTGTAGGCGCGTTCGGGTCGCGAGTAGGAGGCCGCCGTGAAGCCCCCGCCATCGACTCGCAGGTCCGGCGGCTGTGCCCACGAACGCGCGGTGGCCACGACCGACGAGAACGGCTGGTCGGTCATCCCGTACAGGCCTGCCCACCAGCCCCGGCCGTCGGCGTCCTTGTGGCGCACCGGCGTCGAGATCGGGAAGCCGAGGAAGTGACTCGGCCCGTCGGGCGCCTGGCTGGTCCGCCCGTCGGACGGGATCTGTGCGACGGGCCAGTGATTGCTCGAGCCCGGGCGTGCGAGCGCCCGGATGTCCATGTCGCGCAGGTAGCCCATCTTGTTGCCCAACTCGAAGGCGATGAACGGTTTGTGCGTGGACTTCAGGTTGTGCATCTGGATGGTCGGCGCATCCGGTACCGCCCGGGCCGGTTGCTGCGCAGCGGGGTTGGCGACGTACGAGAACACCTGCGTCTCTCCGCGCAGGTTGCCGATCGTGACGTAGTCGGGATGCACCACGTCGCCCTGGAGCTGGCCGGGATGCGCGAGTGGAAGCGACTCCTGGAACTGCACGGGCGCGGCCATGCGGTCGTCGCGCCAAGTCACGTGCCTGACACCCATCGCATCCGGGTAGACGGTGTAGTACTCGTCAATCCACGTCCCGTTGCCGGTGGTGGCGTCGACGTTCCACAACTGGTTGCGCACGTCGACCGGCGCATAGCGCCAGTGGATCACGACCCGCGCATCCGACTGCTCGACGACCCGCACGTGGGAGTAGCGGTTCTGCTTGTCGTTCATGTGCTCCCACGTGGCCTCGCGGTCGTAGCCCTCGACGCTCTGGTCGGCCATCCACAGGTTGTTCTCGGTCACCCAGGCGGGCCCGTACTGCGTGCCGCGCCAGAACACCAGCCGAACCGGCGAACGGTCGAAGCGGACGACGATGTCGGGGTGCGGCCCGACCTGCCAGAGGGCGTCCCAGCCGTCTTCGTACTGGAGGCGCGTGTGGTACGCGCCGAACCGGCCGGGGCCCGGCGGCCCCGAGGGCATCACGCGTGGAGCCAGCGCAGGTGCGCCCGAAGTGGCATGCGCCGCATGGGCGCGCGCGACCTGGCTGGCCGTGAGACCGACGTCGTAGAGCTTCACCTCGTCGAGAAGCCCGTCGAGCGCGTACCAGGTGGGCTGGGTGCCGACGTCGCGGTGCCAGTCGGAGGGCTGCCGCTTCTGGTCGCTCATGCCGATCCGGATGTCGGCAGTCCGGGTCACCTGCACGCGGCCGGTGAGCCCGCGCCCGCCACGATCTCCCGCCGAGTCGAAGCGCAGGGTCGCCACCGCCCGACCGTTGGCATAGAGCGTCAGTCCTCCGGTGCGGTCGTAGGCCGCAGCCACGTGCGTCCACCGACGCAGCGGGATCGTGGCGTCGGGCGCCTCGACCACGCGCCACCGCCCGTCCACCATCACCCGCGCCATCACCTCGCCGCGCGGCCCGATGGCCAGCTCATACCCACCGCGATGCGCGTCGGCCTGGCTGAGAATCGGCGCCCAGTTCCACGGATACGCCGCCAGCGCGACCCATGCCTCTACCGTCAGTCCGTCGGCAATCGGAGGCGCTGCCTTGCCCGCCCGCACGACGTGCGTCGTGTAGCCATCGAGTGCGAGCGCCTGGCCCACGACCCCCGGTGCCGGCCGGCGATACCCCGACACCGGGTCGCGCATCCGACCGACCGCGTCGTCGACCTGACCCTCGTGGATGGCATCGAAGCTCCACCAGGCCACGGGCGCGACATCCTGCGCGTTACTCGGCGCAGCCAATCCCAGCAGGAACGCCAGCCCACAGCCGGCCCATCGTCGCGTCATCGATCGCCTCCCTGGTTCCGGCCAGTCATGCGGCGGCTCCCGACGGCCGGCCGATCGCACGGCCAGCGAGGACGGCCACCAGCACCATCGCGCCGCTGACCACGTCCTGCCAGTACGTCGACACGCCGGATGCCGCAAAGGCATGAGCGAGCGCCGCGAGGAACGCGACCCCCGTGACCGTGTCCCCGATCGCGCCTCGTCCTCCGGACAGCCTCGCGCCGCCGATCACCACCGCCGTGATCACCCGCAGTTCCACGTTCTGCCCGTAGCCCACGCTCACGCTGCCGTACTGCGCAGTGGCCACCAGCCCGGCAAGGCCTGCGCAGACGGCGCTGAGGACGTACACCCCCGCCCTCACGCGGTGGACGGCCACGCCCGAGGCAGTGGCCGCGTGCGGATTCGCACCGACGAAGTACACCTGCTGACCCAGGCGGTGATGCCGCAACAGGTAACCGAGGGCGCACGCGAGTGCAGCCCACAGCACGAGCGGCACCGGCGCCGGCCCCAGACGACCCTGTCCGATCCACGTGAACGAGGCGGGAAGTCCGCTGATGGGCGCGCCGGCCGTGATCGCCAGGTTCACACCCTTCAGCACCAGCATCGTCGCGAGCGTGGGCATGAACGGGTGCACCCGCAGGAGGCCGATGAGCCACGCGTTGACCAGCCCGACGCCCGCAGCGGCTCCGAGCGAGAGCCCGACGGCCGCAAGTGCGCCGTATCCGGCCTTCAGCAGCAACGCGGCGCAGATCCCGGAGAACGGAAGCACGGCGCCGACCGAAAGGTCGATGCCGCCGGAGACGATGACGAACGTCATGGCGAGGGCCACGATCGCCTCGAGCACGAAGCCCATCGCCATCACCTCGATGCTGGCCGGTGTGCGGAACGAGGGCGAGAGGACCGTCATCGCCAGCAGCAGGAATGCGGTGCTCGCCAGCAGCGCCCGGGCCTGTGGCGCGGAGGTGATCGTCCTCACGCCGCCGCCACCCGCATCACGCTCTCCTGCGTCGCACTGGCGGTGTCGACCGTCGCCGCGATCCGCCCACCTCTGAAGATGGCGATTCGATCGGTGAGCGCGAGGATCTCCGGCAGATCCGACGAGATCAGGATGATGCCGAGACCGCTGGCCGCCAGGTCGGCGAGGCACTGGTGGATCCGCAGCTTCGCGCCGATGTCCACGCCGCGGGTCGGCTCGTCGACGATGAGGACGCGCGGCTCGGTGCAGAGCCACTTGGCCAGCAGCACCTTCTGCTGGTTCCCGCCGCTGAGGCGACCCGCGCGTTGTGAGCCGTCGCGCGGGCGCAGGTCGAGGCGGTCGATGGCGGCATCCACGGCGTGGCCGACACGCCGGCGCGCGACGATGCCGGCCCGTGTCACGAAGCGGTCGAGCGCGGCCGCCACGATGTTCTGCCCCACCGACATCTCCAGGAAGAGGCCGAAGCGCTTGCGATCCTCGGTGAGATAGGCGATCCCCTCGCGGATTGCATCGCGCGGCGAGTCGATGTCCACGGGCGCGCCGTCGAGCAGCAGCCGACCTCGTATCAGGGGATCGAGGCCGAAGACCGCGCGCGCCACCTCCGTGCGGCCCGATCCGACGAGTCCGGCGAACCCGAGGATCTCGCCGCGGCGCACGCTGAACCTGACGTCGTGGAACGCGCCCGCTCCACACAGGTCGATGCCTTCCAGCCGCACCTCACGCCCCGGGGGCTCGCGGTCGGGCGCCAGTTGCTGCAGGGGACGGCCCGTCATCAGCTCGATCAGCGTGTCGCGCGTGGCCGCGGCTCGCGGCATGGTCCTGACCAGGCAGCCATCGCGAAGGACCGAGATGTCGTCGGCGATGCGCAGCACCTCGTCGAGCTTGTGCGAGATGTAGACGACCGAGACGCCCGCGGCCTTGAGGTCCTCGACGATGGTGAAGAGGCGCTGCGCGTCGTGGTCCGACAGCGCGGCGGTCGGTTCGTCGAGGATGAGCACGCGCGAGGCGTGCGACAGCGCCTTGGCGATCTCGACCAGTTGTTGCGACCCGACGCTGAGATCCCCGACCGGCGTGTCGGGATCGAGCGGCGCGCCCAGGCGGTCGAGGATCGCCCGGGCGTCGCTGGCGAGTGCGTGCCACCGGACGAAGCCCAGTCGGGTGGTCGGCTCGCGGTTGGCGAAAATGTTCTGGGCCACCGTGCGGGTCGCAAACAGGCTGAACTCCTGGTGCACGGTGCTGATGCCCCGTTGGAGGGCATCGCGCGGACTCGCGAACAGGACGGGCCGGCCGTCCACCCGCAGCACGCCCCCGTCGGGACGGCAGGCGCCGCCCAGGATCCGCATCAGCGTCGTCTTGCCGGCGCCGTTCTCGCCGACCAGCGCGTGAACGCTCCCCGGCGTGACCCGGAAGCTGACGTGGTCGAGGACCACGCTCGACCCGAACCGCTTCGAGATGCCGTCGGCCTCGAGCACCACGTCAGTGCTCCGTCCGTTCACGTCGTCGCACGGCGTCGACGGCCATCGCTCCGACGAGCACGAGTCCGGTCGCCACGCCCTGCCAGTGGACGGACAGGTTCAGCAGCACGAACCCGTTGAGGACGACCGCCAGCAGGACGACACCGAGCACCGAACCGGCGATGCTGCCCGTGCCGCCCGTGAGCGTGGCGCCGCCGAGGACCGCCGCCGCGATCGCACGCAGTTCCGCCAGCTCGGCGAAGCGCGCATAGCCCATGCCGAGCCTCGACGTCATGAAGACCGCGGCGACACCAGCCAGCAATCCGCCCACGACGTAGGTGGACCACGTGAGGCCGACCACGGGAACACCCGAGTGGCGTGCCGCTTCGGGGTTCTGGCCGACGTAGTACAGCTCGACGAGTGGCCGCCAGCGCACGAGCAGGTACTGGAGCGCCGCGAGGACGAGCCCCAGGAGGAGGATCGGGTACGGCAGGCCCAGGAACTCGCCGCGTCCGATGGACAGGAACGACGGCGGGAGTCCCGAGAGCATGTACCCCGAAGTGAGCAGCACCGCGGCCCCACGCGCCACCGACATGACACCGAGCGTGGCGATGAACGCCGGCAGCCGCTGGCGCGCGACGAGCCATCCGTTGAAGGCGCCGATGGTGGCCGCAAGCACGAGTCCGGCGAGCACGGCCGCGACGGTGGGGACCCCGGCACGCAGCGCGAGGGCCATCACGACCCCGGTGAGCGCGAGTACCGCACCCACCGACAGGTCGATGCCGCCGCCAATCAGGATGAGGGTCATGCCGGCCGCGAGCGGCAGGTCGTAGATCATCCCGGCGCCGATGGCCGAGAGATTCGCGGTGGTCAGGAACCGCGGTTCAGCCACGGCGATGGCGGTGCCCGTGGCGGCGATGGCCGCCAGGAGGGTCAGCTCGCGAGCGCCGGGTTGTCCTTGCATCGCTGTGGGCGGGATGGTATACAGAACGGTATCCGATGACAAGTGCAGCGGCGGTGTGCGACTCGGGGGCCGAAGCGTGCCAGTGACGCGCCGCGATTTCGCCCGGACGCTGCTGGCGGCGGCGTCGGTCGGGGCGTCTCCCGCGGCTGCGCGCGGGCAGGCCACGCGCCGGCCGGAGCGCCCGAACATCGTGATGTTCCTGTCGGACGACCTGGGTTACGGCGATCTGGGGTGCTACGGCCATCCGTTCAACAGGACGCCGAACCTCGACCGCCTTGCCGCGGAGGGCATGCGCTTCACCGATGGGCACGCGGCCTCGACGGTCTGTTCCCCGGCCCGGGCGGCGCTCCTCACCGGACGGCAACCGTACCGGCTCGGCATCTACTACCTCGTCGAAGACGACGTGCACCTGCGCCGGGAGGAGGTCACCGTCGCGTCGCTGCTGAAGCGACAGGGCTACGACACGTGCTTCGTGGGCAAGTGGCACGTCACACGCATCGGAGACGCAGCGCAGGGGCAACCCTCGCCGGGCGACCACGGCTTCGACCACTGGTTCGCCACCGAGCACAACGCGTTCGACGGGCCCGAGAACCCCGGCCGCTTCTACCGCAATGGCGTGCCTGCGGGGCCGCTGAAGGGCTGGTACTGCGACCTCATCGTCGAGGAAGCGCTCACGTGGCTCAGGAATCGTCCCGATCCCACGCGGCCGTTCTTCCTGCACGTCAACAGTCACGAGCCTCACACGCCGGTGCGCCCGCCGAGCCGCTACTCGGAGATGTACGACAACGAGCGTGTCGACGGGCTCGAACGCTCGGTCGCCTATGGCGGCATCGCCCGCCGCAACACCGCCGACCGCAACCTGAAGCACCACTACTACGGCACGGTGACGCAGCTCGACAGCGCCTTCGGCACGCTCGACGCGGGCCTCGACGCCCTGCGACTCAGGCAAGACACGTTGATGGTCTTCACGAGTGACAACGGTCCCGAGACACCGATCACCCCGGAGGAGGAGCGGGGCGTCGTCGATCCGCTGCGCGATCGATCGTTTGGCACTCCGGGACCGTTGCGGGGCATGAAGCGGTACGTCTACGAGGGCGGGCACCGGATTCCGTTCATCGCGCGATGGCCGCGCCGCATCCGGGCGGGATCGGTGAGTCACGCACTCGTCAACGGCACCGACTTTCTTCCGACCTGCGCGGCGATCACGGGCGCCTCACTCCCGCCTGACCGGGTCATCGACGGCGTCGACATCTCGCCCGTGTTCGAGGGCCGGCGCGTCGAGCGGTCCGTCCCGGCGTGCTGGACCTTCCCCGTCCGCTACGTTCACCTGCCGCACATCGCGATGCGCGACGGCGACTACGTGCTCGTCGGATGGATGGTGGAGAAGCGGCCGGATCAGCTCTGGATCGACTGGATCAAGACGACCCGCCTCGAGCGCAGCGAGCTCTACGACCTCGGCACCGACATCGGCCAGCGGCACGACCTGTCGCCGCGCGATCCGGCTCGTCGGGAGCGCATGGCGATGCAGCTGGCCGGCCTCTGGGCAGGCATCCAGGCCGAGGCGCCGGTCTGGAAAGGATGGCTGCGCAAGTGAGGGCTCACGTGTCCAGGCGTGCACTGGCGCTCCTGTGCCTCGCCGCTCTCGGGAGCGCGACCTGCACGCGCGCCGGCGGCCCGGCCGGAGCGGGCGAGACCAGGCCCACGGAGACCTATGCCACGGTCGTCTTCCTGAGCGGGTCGGAGTTCTTCAACTGGGTGCACGCCGGCATGCGCGATGCCGCCGCATCGCTCGGTCCTCACGTGCGCGTGGAGTTGCAGGGGCCGGCCGAGTGGGATGCCTCGCTGCAGGCCAGGACGATGGAGCAGCTCGTCGCGCGCCGTGTGGACGGCATCGCCGTCACCGCGGCAGACGCCAACACGCTGGTCCCGTCCATCGACAAGGCCATCGACGCGGGCATCCCGGTAGTGACGTTCGACGCCGACTCGCCCGGCAGCCGACGACTGAGCTTCGTCGGCACCAACGGCTACAACGCCGGGTGGGCTGCGGGCAAGGCCATGGCCGAGTGGCTTGGCGGCGCCGGCGAGGTCGGCATCTCCACGTTCCCCGGCCCCGATCACCTGAAGCGCCGTGTCGAGGGCTTCCAGGCTGCGCTGGCGCAGTTCGGCCCGGCCATCCGCATCGCGGCCGTCGTCAACGACGAGGGCGACGTGGCCAGGGCCGAGACGCAGATCACGGCGATGCTGCAGGCCAACCCCGGCATCACCGGCATCTTCTGCGCGCACGGCAACCCTGCGGCAGGCGCCGCGTCTGCCGTGCGGAACCTGCGCCGCCAGGGCACGGTGCAGATCCTGGCGTTCGACTTCGCGACGCCCGTCATCGAGCTCATCGAACAGGGTGAGATTCGCGGGACCGTCGGGCAGAACCCGTATCTCATGGGTTACCTGTCCATGCTGCTCGCACACGCGGCGCGGCACAAGACGGACGTCCCGTCGCGACATCCTGGGTTCGGACACGTGCCCGAGACGATCGACACGGGCGTGACCATCCTCTACAAGGAACAGATCGGCCAGTACCGGCGGACGCCGGCCATCTAGGCCGCGCGCACGCGGCCCGGCCAGCGTGCTCGACGAGGTGACGACATGAGACGCGTGACGATGACGGCGCCGGGAGTGATCGAGATCGGGGAGGCGCCCCCGCCCGTCCCGGGGCCGGGCGAGGTCCTGTTGCGCATCCAGCGCATCGGCATCTGCGGATCCGACGTGCACGTCAACCACGGCCGCCACCCGTTCACCACCTACCCCGTGGTGCAGGGCCACGAGTTCTCCGCCACCGTCGAGGACGTCGGCCCGGGGGTCGAGGGGGTACCGCGGGGAAGCAAGGTCACGGCAACCCCGCAGGTCACGTGCGGCGCGTGTGCCCCCTGCCTGCGCGGCGACTACCACATCTGCGAGCACCTGAAGGTGCAGGGTTTCCAGGCGCCGGGCTGCGCGCAGGACCTGTTCGTCACGCGGGCGGAGCGGCTCGTTCCATTGCCCGACAGCTTCGCGTTCGAACAGGGCGCGCTCGTCGAACCGTCGGCGGTCGGCGTCCACGCGATCCAGCGCGTCGGCGGTGTGTCTGGCCGCAGCGTGCTGGTCCTCGGCGCGGGACCGATCGGCAACCTGCTGGCCCAGATCGCGGCGGCCCAGGGCGCGCGCGTGCTGCTCACCGACGTGAGCCCACACCGCCTCGACATCGCGCGCCGCTGCGGCATCGAGGCCACCTGCCACACGCCGACCGAGGACCTGCCGTCGGCGATGGTGGCGGCCTTCGGCACGCCGTCCGTGGACGTCGCGTTCGACTGCGCCGGCGCCGAACAGGCCATCGAAGACGCGATCACCAGCGTGCGCAAGGGCGGCACCGTGGTCATGGTGGCCGTCTACGCCGAGCGGCCACGCGTGAACCTGGGGCTCGTCCAGGATCGCGAACTGCACCTCGTCGGCACGCTCATGTACAAGCACGAGGACTTCGTGCAGGCCGTCGATCTCATCGCGTCGGGGCGCATCACCCTGGCGCCGCTCGAGTCGCGCCACTTCCCGCTGGAGCAGTTCAGCGAGGCCTACACCTTCATCGACCAGTCGGCAGACAAGGTCATGAAGGTCTTCATCGACCTGTGATCCCCCACATGAACCCATTCCGTATCGCCCAGCCCACCGAAGTCCGGTTCGGCCAGGGTCGTCTCCAGGAGATTGCCGGCCTCGTCGCTCGGTACGGCACGCGGTGCCTGATCGTGAGCGGGCCCGCCGAGTCGGCGCTTGCTCCGACCTACAGCCGCATCACGGACCTGCTGGGCGCAGCGGGCATCGAGGCCGCGCACTTCGACGGCGTGGTGCCGAACCCGACGACGCAGACGATCACGGCGGGCGCGGAGGCCGCGAAGCGGCATCGCGCCGACGTGGTGCTCGGTGTCGGCGGCGGATCCAGCATCGACAGCGCGAAGGCCATTGCCGTGGAGGCCACCCACGAGGGCAGCGCCTGGGACTACCGGTACTGCAGCGCCAGGCAGCCCGACGCGCGCACCTTGCCGATCGTGGCGGTGCCCACGACGGCCGGCACGGGCGCGCACGTCACGCAGGTGTCGGTGCTCACCAATCCGGCACTGCGCGACAAGTCGGCCCTCTACAACGAGGCCATCTTCCCCCGGGCGGCGATCGTCGACCCGACGCTCACCCTGACGGCGCCGCGCCACGTGACGGCGTGCACCGGGTTCGACGTGCTCACGCACGCGTTCGAGAGCTGCCTGCATCCGAACGCGTCGCCATGGACGAGGCCGATGGCGTCCGAGGCGATCCGCCTGGTGGCCAGCTACCTGCCGGCGGCCGTGGAGGACGGTGACGACCTCGAGGCGCGCACGCAGCTGGCATGGGCCGACACGCTGGCGGGCTTCTGCATCGCCAACGCCGGCGTCACGCTGCCGCACGGCATCGGCATGGCCATCGGCGGCATGTACCCGCACGTGGCGCACGGCCAGGCCCTGGCGGTGGTGTATCCGGCCATCGCCCGCTTCACGTGGGAAGCCGCACCGGAGGCGTATGCGTTGCTGGGCCGCCTGCTCGACCCGGCGCTCGCGGTGCTGCCGCCCGAGCGGGCGGCGGCGGCCAGTGGCGGTGTGCTGGACGCGTTCCTGTCGGCAACGGGACTGGCCACCAGCCTGCAGGAGCTGGGCGTACCGGCGGGCGAGCTTGGCGCGCTGGCGACGCAGTCGCTCGTGCTCCCCGACTACAAGGGCCACCCGCGCGTGGCCAGCCTCGAGGACGTGACGGGAATCCTCGAGGCCAGCTATGCCAGGTGAGTCGGCTTCAGCCCGGCGTGAAGGAGATCAGATGAAGGTGTCGTACCGCATGCTCGCCACGTTCCTGCTGGCCTGTGCCTGCTCGCTGGGCACGCTGGCGCAGGAGACGGCCTCGTACCAGACCGATTTTCCGCCCGAGGAGTTCGCGGCGCGCCGGGCCGCGGTCTTCGATCGCATCGGACGCAACGCGATTGCCGTGGTGCAGGGCGCGCCCAACGTGGGCGCCTTCGCGCGGTTCCGCCAGTCCAACGAGTTCTACTACCTGAGCGGCGTCGAGGTGCCGCACGCCTACCTCGTGATGGACGGCCGCAGCCGGCGCACCACGCTCTACGTGCCGCACCGCAACGAGGCGCGCGAGCGCAACGAGGGCAAGGTGCTCTCGGCCGAGGATGCAGCCCTGCTCGTGAAACTGAGCGGGGTGGACGAGGTCCACGGCGTCGAACTGCTCGCGCAGCACCTCTCGAGGGCGCTGATCAAGCCGCCCACGCCGCAGCTCTACACGCTCTTCTCCCCCGCGGAGGGGCGCGTGGCGAGCCGCGACGAGATCCTCACCGGCATCGCGGGCAACGCCAGCGATCCGTGGGACGGACGCCCGTCGCGGGAGGGCGTGTTCCTCAACCACCTGAAGACCCGCTTCCCGCAGTTCCCGCTGCAGGATCTCACCCCGATTCTCGACGACCTGCGTCTGGTCAAGAGTCCCAGGGAGATCAGCCTGATCCGCCAGGCGTCGCAGCTGGCCGGCCTTGCGCTGCTGGAAGCCATGCGCAGCACCGCGCCCGGGGTGATGGAGTACCAGCTCGACGCGGCCGCACGCTACGTGTTCCAGCTCAATGGCGCCCGAGACGAGGGCTACAGCTCCATCACGGCGGGCGGCACCAACGCCTGGTGGGGCCACTACTTCCACAACTCCGCGGCGCTGAAGGACGGCGACCTCGTGCTGATGGACTACGCGCCCGACTACCGCTACTACACGAGCGACGTCACGCGCATGTGGCCGGTCAACGGCAAGTTCAGTGCAGCGCAGCTGCCGCTCTACGAGTTCATCGCCGCCTATCGTGATGCCCTGATGCGACACATCAGGCCGGGCCTGACCGCCGACGAGATCCAGGACCGCACCGCCGCCGACATGGCGAAGGTGATCGCGCAGACGAAGTTCGCCAACGCCAACCACGAACGCGCGGCACGCGAGGCCCTGAAGTTCCGCGGACACCTGTCGCACCCGGTCGGCATGACCGTGCACGACGTCGGCACCTACAGGACTGGCCCGCTGAAGCCAGGCCAGGTCTTCTCCATCGATCCGATGCTGTGGGTGCCCGAGGAGAAGCTCTACGTCCGCGTGGAGGACGTCGTCGTCGTGACCGAGACCGGCGCCGAGAACTTCAGCGACTTCCTCCCGGTGGCGCCATCTGCCATCGAGGCCATCATCGCGGAGCCGGGAGTCGTGCAGTGGCGTGGCCCCACGGCGCTGCCCCTCGCGCCTCGCTGACCTGCGAAGGAGATCGGGTTCGATGACCTCCCTCCCACGCCTGTCGCTGCTCGTGTCGTGCTTGCTGTTGGCGCTGGCCTCCCTCAGCGCTGCCCAGCAGGTCGACATCGGGCAGCGACCCCGTCAGTCACTGCGCAGCCACGACTTCGACGTGCAGCACTACCGCATCCAGCTCGCCCTCGACGAGGCGAACCGGACGGTGCACGGCGAGACGACCATCACGCTGCGCGCACTGGCCGACGACTTCCGCACGTGCACGCTCGACGCCGAGACGTTCACCGTCTCGGCGGTGCGCGACGAGTGGGGCACACCACTCGAGTTCCAGCAGACGCCCACGTCTCTGGTCGTCCGGCTGCCGAAGCCGTACAAGCACGGTGAGACGCTCGGGTTCACGGTCACCTACCGCCTCGTGAACCCGCAGATCGACTCCACGAAGTACGGCATGGAGCCGTCCTACCGGCTGGGGCTCGACTTCAAGGCGAAAGGCGATCGCAACCCGCAGATGGTCTCGACGCTCTCGTTCCCGCAGGGCGCGCGCCACTGGTTCCCGTCCTACGACGACCCCGACGACAAGGCGACGGCCGACGTCATCGTCACCGCGCGACGCGACTACCAGGTCGTGTCCAACGGCCGCCTGGTCAGCGTCACGACCGACGAGAAGGCGGGTACGCGGACGTTCCACTGGTCGCAGCAGGAGCCGCACTCCACCTACCTGTTCATGGTGGCTGCCGGTCCCTACGTCGTCGTCCGCGACTCGCTCGGCTCACTGCCGGTCAGCTACTGGGTGTACCCGCAGGACGAGGCGCACGCCAGGCGGACGTTCGGCCGTACGCCGGAGATCATCCGCTTCTTCAACGAGCGCTTCGGCTACACGTACCCCTGGGCCAAGTACGACCAGGTCATCATCCCGGGCATCGGCGGCGGCGCCGAGAGCACGACGGCGACGGTCATTGGCGAGAGCGCGATCGTGCCCGACGACCGCGCCATGCAGGACTTCTCGGCCGACTGGCTGGTGGCGCACGAGGCCGCCCACCACTGGTGGGGCGACCTGGTGACGATGCGGACGTGGAGCGAGACGTGGATCAACGAGGGCTTCGCCACGTTCGGGCAGCACGTCTACACGTGCCACGTGCGCGGCGCCGACGAGTGCGCCGTGGACCTGCTCCAGAAGCAGACCAGCTATCTCGACGAATCGAAGACGCGCTACTCGCGGCCGATCGTCTTCGAGCGCTACGATCATCCGAACGAGAACTTCGACCGCCACACCTACCAGAAGGGTGCGGTCGTGCTGCACATGCTGCGGTACGTGCTCGGCGAGGAGCCGTTCTGGCGATCCATCTCGCGGTTCCTGCACGAGCACGCGTTCGGATCGGCCGACACGAACGACCTCGTGGTGGCCATCCACGAGACCACCGGCCAGAACGTGGCGTGGTTCATCGACCAGTGGGTGCGCAAGGCCGGTCACCCGGTGCTCGACGTCGGCCACACGTGGGATGCGGCGGCCCGGCGCGTGTCGCTGCGCGTGCGGCAGACGCAGGACACCTCGCGAGGGGTCCCGATCTTCCGCATGCCGGTGGACGTGGAGGTCGTCACCGAGCGCGGGGCGACGGTTCACAGGATCCAGCTCGACGCGGCTGACCAGCAGTTCCACCTCGACGCCGCCGACAAGCCGTTGCTCGTGCGGTTCGACAAGGGCAACAACCTGCTCGACGAACTGACGCACGCGAAGGACACCGCCGAGCTGCTCTACCAGCTGCGCCGCGACGACGTGATGGGGCGCATGTGGGCGGCCTCCGCACTCGCAGGACGGGTGGGCGAACCGGGTGTGCGCGACTCGCTGCTGCAGTCAGCGAAGGCAGACGCGTTCTGGGCAGTCAGGGAGCGGGCGGTAACGGTGCTGGCCGGGGTCGAGCCGCGGGTGGGGAGCGAAGTCTTCACGGCCCTCGCGACCGACGCCCACTCGCGCGTGCGCATTGCCGCCCTGCGCGCGCTCGGCGCTCGGCGCGACGCGACGCTGCTGCCGTTCTTCCGCGAGCGCTTCGAGCGCGACGACAGCTACCAGGCGCAAGCCGAGTCACTGCGGGCCATCGGCATGACACGCGACACGGCGAGCCTGCCGTTCCTGGAGCAGGCGGCCGCGATGCCGTCGCCGCGCAACGTGATCCGCACGGCCGCGCAGTGGGCCCGCGAGGAGATCGGCCGGGTGGCCCGGTAGGCCACCACCCGGCTGCGCGCAGCCACGCTCCAGGGCGCATCGGCGACGGCGTCAGCGTCAGGGTGCGGTGGACATGATCACTTCGACCCGCCGGTTCCTGGCGCGGCCTTCGGGATCATCGGACCCGTCGGGCCTGGCGTTGGGCGCGGCCGGCCGTGTCGCGCCGAAGCCCTGCACCTGGAACGTGACGCGCGACAGCCCGCGAGCCGCAAGGGACCGACGCACCGACTCCGCCCGCCGCTGAGACAGCCGCTGGTTGTACGTCGGTGACCCCTTGCTGTCGGTGTGTCCCTCGATCCGGACCAGGCTGACTCCACGCTGGCCGATGAGATCTGCTGCCTGCGAGAGGGTCGCATCCGCCTCGGGCCGGAGCTCTGCCTTGTCGAACGCGAAGAGCACGTCTGCGGCGAGCAGCAGCCGCAACTCCGTCTCGGTCTCCTTCACGGTCAACCCGTCGATCCGACCTCCGGCGATGACCTCGACCGGCAGGGTGATCTCCACGACGCGGCTCTTGGCGCCTTCGGGGAGGCCGGGTGTGCGCTCGAAGGTGTCGGGTGACCCGGTGGCCGGTCGCGTCGCTCCCTGCTCGCGATGCGCGCCAACTGGCGAACGGCCGGGGTCGTCACCGGCCGCAAGAGGGGCGGCCCGGCCATCGCGGCCGTCACAGGCCGAGACGGCCAGCCCCAACGAGACCAGCGTGAGACGGAGCGTGTCGAGCCATCGCATGGGTCACCTGCTCAGCGGCCGATGGGGACGTCCTCGGCCGGCATGAATCCCGGCATCTCGACCGTGACACGCTCCACGTCGGCGGGTGGCGCGGAGAACTTGGCCCACACATTGAGTGACTTGCCGGCACTGACATAGGGAGAACCGCTGCACACGCAGGCGTTGGCACTGTCACGTGCCACGAAGTACTTCCGCTTGCCGACCAGGTCGATGAGAGCAGCCTTGAAGACGCCGGCAACCAGAGCGTCCTTCGATTGGTTCACGATGGTCATCCTCAGCGTCACGGTGTCGCCGGACGTGCGCCTGAGCTCGGTGATGTCGACCCGGAGTCCCGGGGTCTCCCCGCCGGCGCTCGCGAGAACCGGACGTGCCGACTGCGCGGCCGCGCCGAGGGGGGGTGGCTCGGAAGACGTGGGCCGAGCGTGCAGGCCGGCAGCTGCCAGCGTCACGAGAGCGGCAAGGGCGACAGCGCGACCGGGGGTGCTGGGCACGCAGGTGCTGAACGACATGGGATCTCCTCACGTGTGTGTGGACGGACGTGCTCGCGTGACTGACGAGGCGACACAGAGGATGCGCATCGCTCGCGGTCCGGGGGCGTCGATCCGATGCTGGGGCACATGCCCGGCCGCCGGGAGTACGAACCGGTTCCACGCCGCGGTGTAGCGGTACTTACGTCCTGTTTTCAACGACTTGCGGGAGTGGGACGAGAGCGTGTCGGACGGCGACTCCCCGAACGGCCGCGCGTAGTCGCCCGAGACCTGCCGAGGTGTGTCACGCCGCGCCGCAGGGCGACGCTCGCCACGTCGTGGCTGTCGAGGGGGCTTCCACCTCCGCTCGTGCCTCCAACAGGCGCGCGCGCCGGATCCACGCCAAGGGCGAGTCCCCGACTCCGAGCCGTGCGCTCGAAGGGGGAGAACGGTACGCGGGTCGCCAGGCGCGACCCTGGGATTCATGCCTGCCTGATGATCTGGCTCGGCGTCGGCGCAGGCCAGCCCGCCTCACGAGCGACGCGCACGATGGCCTCGTTGGTGTCGAAGTACACCTGCCAGTAGTGGGTGGTGTGCGTGTACGGGCGCACCGCGATCACCGGCCCCACCAGGTTCATGTCGAGCAGGCTGACTTCCGGCGCCGGATCGGCGGCCACGTTCGGGATGCGCGACACCGCCTCCCGGAGGCGTGCGATCGCGTCGAGGGCATCCACGCCGCCGGCCAGCTGCGCCGTCCGCTCCACGCGCCGGACCGGGAGCGCCGAGAAGTTCTGGATGGTGTCGCCGAAGACCTTGCCGTTGCCGACGATGGTCATGACGTTGTCGGGGGTCACGAGCGTGGTGCCGAATAGACCGAGCTCGTGCACGGTGCCAGTCACGCCACCCACCGACACGAAATCGCCGACCCGGAACGGCTGCATCACGAGCATGAAGGCGCCCGCGGCGAAGTTGCCCAGCATGCCGCTCCACGCCGCGCCGATGGCAACGCCCGCGCCGGCCAGCAACGCGGCAAACGACGTGGTTTCCACGCCGAAGTAGCCGAGGATGCCCAGCACCAGCGTGATGTTGAGCGCGATGGCCACCATCGAGCCCAGGTAGTTGGTGAGCGTCGGGTCGATGGCACTGCGACTCATCCCGGCGCGAATCAGCCTCACGACGCGCCCGATCAGCCAGCGGCCCACGAACCAGAACAGGAGTGCGGTGATGATTTTCAGGCCGGCATCGGTGGCCGTCCTGGTCAGGTACTCCTGAGCAGCCTGGGCGTCCATGAAGGGTCCTCTCTGGTGTCGCGCGCGGTGGCTGGTTGCGCGGCGCCCGCGCGCGGCGGCGCCGGCGTGGCCACTCTACGCCGGGGCCCGGGCCCCATCCATTGCACCTTGGTGGAACGCGACGGGAACCGAGACGCCCGGCCGGGTCGGGTCACTCAGATGGCAACTGAGGCAAGGTTGGGCCCGGGCCCCGGCCGATGCCCGTCCCCTGGCAGGTTGGTCCGGTCGGCCCGCCTGCGCTATGCTGTTCGCTTGCGCGCCCAGGCGCGCTCCGTCCGCGCGGTGAGGTGGCCGAGAGGCTTAAGGCGGCGGTTTGCTAAACCGTTGTACGGGCTTAAACCTGTACCGAGGGTTCGAATCCCTCCCTCACCGCCAGCCTTCGCTCGTGCCTTCGGCTTCGCCTCGGCACGAGCTCCGGCTGGGCAAGCCCACAGGGGTAGGGCGCGGTGTCCCACCGCGCCGTCTGTGTCCCACCCTGCCGCCGCGCCGATTGCCCACCCCGCTGTCGCGGCCGGGTAACATCTCTCCGCAGTGTCGACCGTTCCGCTCCGCGTCCGCTTCGCGCCCTCGCCCACTGGGTACCTGCACGTCGGCGGGGCCCGCACCGCCCTGTTCAACTGGCTCCTCGCCCGGCGAAGCGGCGGCGTCTTCGTTCTCCGCATCGAAGACACCGACATGGAGCGGTCGTCGGACGCCATGGTCCAGGGCATCCTCGACGGCATGCGCTGGCTGGGCCTGACCTGGGACGAAGGCCCCGAGGTCGGCGGTCCGCACGCCCCCTACTTCCAGTCGCAACGCCTCGATCGCTACCGCGCCGTCGCCGCGCAACTGGTGGCCAGCGGCCACGCGTACTACGACTACCGCACGGCTGCACCCAAGGCGAAGACCGCAGATGACGAGGAGACGCCCGAGGCGTTCGGGCCCAAGTCCTACGACGAGACCAGCGTCACGCTGACGCCCGCCGAGGTCGCCGCGCGAGAGGCCGCCGGCACGCCGCGTGCCATCCGGTTCCGCGTGCCGACCGAGGGACGCACCACGTTCCACGATGCCGTGCACGGCGAGATCGGCTTCGACAACGCCGGCCTCGAAGACTTCGTCGTCCTGCGGTCCGATGGGTTCCCCACCTACCACTTGTCCGTGGTCGTCGACGACATGGACATGGCCATCACGCAGGTGATCCGCGGCGACGACCACATCTCCAACACGCCCAAGCAGGTGCTCCTCTACCAGGCGCTCGGTGTGCCGGTGCCTGGGTTCGCGCACGTGCCGCTCATCCTCGGCCCCGACAAGAAGCGTCTCAGCAAGCGTCATGGCGCCACGTCGGTGATGGAGTACGCCACGCAGGGCTTCGTCCCCGAGGCGATGGTGAACTTCCTCGCCCTGCTCGGCTGGTCGCCAGGCGACGACCAGGAGCTCTTCACGGCCGACGAGCTCGTCGCGCGGTTCGATCTGGCGGGCATCAGCGGCGGCAATGCCGTCTTCAATCCCGAGAAGCTCGAATGGATGAACAACCAGCACATCATGCGCCTGCCCGATGACGTGCTGGTCGAGCACGTGAGGCCGTGGCTGGAGCAGGCCGGGCTGTGGCGTGAGGGCTTCGACGGACCCGACCGGGCGTGGCTCGTCCAGGCCCTCGGGCTCCTGCGGCCACGAGCCAGGCGCCTGGGCGACATTCCGGAAGGCCTCGCCCCGCTGATGAGACCCGTCGTCTTCGAAACCACGGCGGCCGTGAAGCACCTCACGCCGGCAGTCGCCCCGCACCTCGAGGCGCTCGCCGACGCACTCGTCGCGCTGCCGTCGTTCGATGCGGCGACCATCGAGCGGTGCATCCGGGGGCTTGCGGAGGCGGCCGGGCTCAAGCCCGGGCCATTCATGCAAGCCGTGCGCGTGTCGATCACAGGGCGGACGGTGAGCCCCGGGCTTTTCGAGACCCTGGAACTCCTCGGTCGCGAGGAGAGCGTGGCGCGCGTGCGTGGCGGTGCCCGTCAGGCACTACCGGTCTGACGCTGTTGCCATGAGAGCTGCCGACCTCCATCGCCAGGCATTCGACGTCATCGTGGTTGGCGGTGGCGTGATTGGCGCTGGCGTGGCGCGCGACGCCGCCCGGCGTGGCCTGCGTGTCGCCCTGTTCGAGCAGGACGACTTCGGCAGCGGCACGTCCTCGGGATCCACCCGGCTGATCCACGGGGGACTGCGCTACCTCGAGATGCTGGACTTCGCCCTGGTGCGGCTCGACCTGCGCGAGCGCGAGATCCTGCTGCGCATCGCGCCCCACCTGGTCAAGCCGCTCCGCTTCCTGCTGCCGTTCTACGGGGCGTCGGCCTACGCCCGCCTGAGGCTGCGCGTCGGCATGTGGCTTTACGACGGCCTCAGCTACGATCGCAGCCTCGAAGGCCACGCCATGCTGACGGCCGACCAGGCCCACGAGACGGAACCCCGCCTCGTGCGCGAGGGCCTGCAGGGGGCCGCCGCGTACTCCGACGCGCAGGCGGCACTGCCCGAGCGGTTGTGTCTGGAGAACGTCCTCGACGCCGTGGCGCTCGGCGCCGTGGCCTGCAACCACGCCCGGGTGTCCGGTGCGGTGGTGGAGCACGGGCGCATCCGCGGTGTGCGCGTGCAGGACCTGATCGCGCAACGCGAGGTCGAGGTCACCGGGCGTGTGGTGGTCAATGCGGCCGGCCCGTGGTTCGACCGGCTGGCCGGCGTGCTGCAGGACCGTCCACGCCCGCGGGTGCGCACGACACGCGGCATCCACATCGCCTGCCCCAATCCGCCGCGCCACGCGCTGGCGCTGCCGTCGGCCGTGGACCGACGCCTCGTCTTCGTGATCCCCTGGCTCGGGTTCTCGTGGGTCGGCACCACCGACATCGATCACCCCGACGACCCGAGCGACGTCACCGCGACCGAGACGGAGGTGGACTACCTGCGTCGATCCGTCGCCCCGTATGTGGGCGGACTGGGTGACGTGCTCTTCACCAACGCGGGCGTCCGCGCGCTCGTGCGTCGCGAGGGGCATGCCTCCGGCGTCACGCGGTCCCACCAGGTGGTGGCCGAGCACGACCCTGCCGGCCTGGTGTCCATCATCGGCGGCAAGCTCACCGGCTACCGCGCCATCGCCGAGGAAGCGACACAGCGGGTGTGCCGTCTGCTGGACCACGACGAGCGGTGCACCACCGCCGACGAGTGCCTGCCGGGTGCCCGGCCCGCCGGACGCGCCGAGCCCGACGCCTTGAACCCCGATCAGCGGGCCCACCTGTCCGCGCTGTATGGCACGCGCAGCGTGGAAGTGCTCGACCTGGTCGAACAGCGTCCTGACCTCGGTCGTTCCCTGATGGACGACGAGCCGGACGTGGCGGCGCAGGTCGTGCACGCGGTTCGACACGAGTCGTGCGAGCGCATCGCCGACTTCGTGTTCCGGCGATCGCGCCTCGCCTTCACCCCGCATCGGGGCCGGCCGGCGCTGGCCCGCATCGCCGGCCTCATGCGGGAGGAACTGGGCTGGTCCGACCAACGCACTGCCGACGAGCTCGCGCGCTGCCGCGCGCTGATCGCCCGCACCGACGGAGATCGTTCCGCCCAGGCGCCCTCGCTGTCCGACTTCGAGTGAGGCCCTGACGCGCGAGCCAACGGCTCGACACCCGGGACCGCGGCGCGAGCCGGCGCCCGCCGACGGCCAGGCGTTCCGTGCGACGATGGGGGCGCACATGGCACCTGCACGCCTGACGCCGGAGTCCTGCCGCGTGGCCACGCGCATGCTCGCCCGGCGCGACCCGGCGCTCGCCCGCCTGATCAAGGTCCACGGGCCGTGTCAGCTGGGAAGCCGGGCGCGCCGCGACGCGTTCTCCGCACTCGTGCGCGCGATCATCTTCCAGCAACTGGCGACCGCCGCGGCCACGACCATCCACGATCGCGTGATGGCCTCGATGGGCGCGAGCCGCTGTCCGGCGCCGGCCACGTGGCTGGCCACGCCGGAGGAGCGCCTGCGCGCCGCTGGCCTCAGCAACCAGAAGCTGCGCTACATCCTCGACCTGTGTCGGCACGTGACCGACGGCACGCTCGACACGCGCCACCTGCACCGCAGGCACGACGAGGACGTCGTGGCCACGCTCACGCAGGTCAAAGGCATCGGCCGCTGGACGGCCGAGATGTTCCTCATGTTCCACCTGCAGCGCCCCGACGTGCTGCCGCTCGGCGACCTCGGCGTGGTGACGGGATTCGCGAAGGTCTACGGCGGAGGCGAGCGCCTCTCGCCCGAGGCGATGGCGGCTCACGCCGAGACCTGGCGCCCGTATCGCAGCATCGGCAGCTGGTACATGTGGCGCGCATTGGAGGCGAGGTAGGGCGCGGTGTCCCACCGCGCCTGTGACACCGAACTCCTGAACGTCATGCCGCACATCCGACCCGTCGCACCGTTGCTCGCCGCGCTGCTCCTGCTCGGCGTCGCCCTCACCGCGCAACAACCCGCGCCCACGCCGCCCGACGACGCCGCGAAGAAGGACGCTCCCTGGGACGTCTCCGCGCCGCTCGGCCCCACGAAGACCGTGGCCTTCGAAACCGACGAGGGCACGTGGATGAACGTCGACGTGAGCCCCGACGGCCGGACGATCGTCTTCGACCTGCTGGGCGACCTCTACACGATGCCCATCGAAGGCACCGGCAGCGGGCTGGCCACACGGCTCACGAGCGGGCCGGCGTTCGACATGCAGCCGCGGTTCAGCCCCGATGGCAGGCGCATCGCCTTCAGCAGCGATCGCAACGGCCTGTGGAACATCTGGGTGATGAACGCCGACGGCAGCAAGCCGGCGCAGGTCTCGAAGGAAGCACGCTGGTTCGTCAACAGCCCGACGTGGGCGCCCGACGGCCTCTCGATCTACGCGCGCAAGCACTTCGTGCGTCAGCGCTCGCTCGGCTCGGGCGAGATCTGGCAGTTCCACGTGGCCGGCGGCGACGGACTGCAGGTCACCGAGAAGAACGGCTGGCAGAAGGACGCCGGCGAGCCCGCCATCTCGCCCGACGGGCAGACGCTCTTCTACAGCAAGGACGTCACGCCTGGCGACACGTTCGAGTACAACAAGAACCCGTTCGGCGTCATCTACGCGATCCTGCAGCGCGACCTGAAGACGGGCAAGGAACGCGCCGTGACGAACCGACCGGGCGGGTCGATCACGCCGCGCGTCTCGCCCGACGGCAAGACCCTCGCCTTCATCCGCCGCGTCGACACGGGCAGCCGCCTGTTCGTGCGCGATCTCGCGACCGGCGTCGAGACGAGCGTCTTCGACGGGCTCGACAAGGACCTGCAGGAGGCCTGGGCGGTGCATGGCGTGTACGCCCAGTACGCGTGGCTGCCCGACGGCTCCGGCTTCGTGATCTGGGGCAAGGGGAAGATCTGGCGCGTGGATCTGGCGAAGAAGACGGGCGCCGTCATTCCCTTCCGCGCGAAGGTCGAGCAGACGGTGAACGAAGCGCTCCGCTTCAGCCGCGAGGCGCACCCGGCCGAGGCGCCCATCCGCATGCTGCGGCACGTGAAGGTCGCGCCCGACGGCCGCAGTGTCGTCTACACCGCGCTCGGGCACCTCTACCTGCGCCCCCTGCCAGACGGCCAGCCGCGGCGCCTCACGCAGGACGCCGCGCACGAAGCGTGGCCGTCGTTCTCGCCAGATGGGAAACAGATTGCCTACGTGACCTGGGACGACGAGGCGAAGGGGCGTGTGAGGGTGATTGGCGTGGACGGGCAGGGCGGTCGCGACGTGGTGGCCACGCCGGGCCACTACGCCTCGCCGTCGTTCTCGCCCGATGGGCGGACGCTCGTCTACCGTGCCACCGGGCCCGACTCGGACCGCGGCCTCACGCACGCGACAGACCCCGGCGTCTTCCTCGTGCCCGTCGCCGGCGGCACGCCGAAGAAGGTGACCGACGGCGGCCAGGAGCCGCTGTTCAATCGCGACGGCACGCGCATCTTCCTGCGCGACAGGCGGAGCGATCAGTCGGTGCTGCGCAGCGTGACGCTCGAGGGCGGCGACGAGATCGTCCACGTGCAGTCCGACAACGCGGTGCAGATCGTCCCGTCGCCCGACAACAGGTGGGTCGCGTTCACCGAGCGCTTCAAGACGTACGTGATGCCGCTGCCGGCCACCGGTCGCCCCGCGACCGCGGCGCCGGCAGGCACCGCCTATCCCGTGGCGCAGGTGTCTCGCGATCACGGCTTCTCGCTGCACTGGTCGGCCGACAGCCGTCGCGTGCACTGGACGCTCGGACCCGAGCTGTTCACGCGCGACCTCACGCGGACGTTCGCCTTCGTCGAAGGCGGGCAGGAGACGCCGGCGCCGCCAGAGACCGCGGGCGTGCCCATCGGCTTCACGCACGCGAGCGACACGCCCGAGGGGGAGGTCGCGCTCGTCGGCGCCCGGCTCGTCACCATGGCCGGCGACGGGCGCCGCGAGGTCATCGAGCGCGGCACCATCGTCGTGCGTGGCAACCGCATCGTTGCGGTGGGCCCGTCTGGCAGGGTCGCGATCCCGGCCGGCGCCCGGCGCATCGACGTGACGGGCAAGACCATCATGCCGGGCATCGTCGACGCGCATGCCCACCTCGGTGGCCCGGGCGACGGCCTCATCCCGCAGGCGAGCTGGACGCTCATGGCCAATCTCGCCTACGGCGTCACGACGTCGCACGACCCGTCCAACGACACCGAGACGGTCTTCACCATGGCCGAGATGATCCGCACGGGCGCCATCGCCGGCCCGCGGCTCTTCTCGACCGGCACCATCCTCTACGGCGCCGAGACGCCATTCAAGGCCGTGGTGGCCACGCTGGAGGATGCGCGGTCGCACATGCGCCGGATGAAGGCGGCCGGGGCGTTCTCGGTGAAGAGCTACAACCAGCAGCGTCGCGATGCGCGCCAGATGATCATCAAGGCGGCACGCGAGCACGAGATGCTCGTGGTGCCCGAGGGCGGCTCGCTGCTGTACTACAACGAGACGATGATGCTCGACGGCCACACGGGCATCGAGCACAACCTGCCCACGCCGAACCTGTACAAGGACGTCACCACGCTGTTTGCGCAGAGCGGTCTCGGCTACACCCCCACGCTCGTCGTCTCGTACGGGTCACAGAGCGGCGAGAACCTCTGGTATCACAAGGACGAGGTCTTCCGGAACCAGCGGCTGCTGACCTTCGTGCCACGCGACGTGGTGATTCCGCGCGCCCGGCGACGGATGGCGTCGGCCGACGACGACTACGCGCACGTGCTGGTGTCGCGCAGCGCGAAGGCCGTGCTCGACGCGGGCGGGCAGGTGCAGCTCGGTGCCCACGGCCAGATGCAGGGGCTCGGCGCGCACTGGGAGCTGTGGATGCTGCAGCAGGGCGGCATGACCAACCACGAGGCGCTGCAGGCCGCCACCATCGCTGGTGCGCGCTATCTCGGCCTCGACAAGGACCTGGGATCGATCGAGCCCGGCAAGCTCGCCGATCTCGTCGTACTCGACGGCAACCCGCTCACCGACATCCGCCAGAGCGACACGGTGCGCCTGGTGATGGCCAACGGCCGTCTCTACGACGCCGCGACCATGAATCAGATCGCACCCGTCGCGAAGGATCGCCCGAAGCTGTATTGGGAGAGGTAGGGATCAGTTCAGAGTTCAAAGTTCAGAATGGAGCGCAGGCGTCGGTCTTGAGTGACGCGGAGCGTGGCGTTGCCCGCCCCGCGCTTCCGCCTCGGCTGCTTGGAGCGTGGCGTTGCCCGCCCCGCGCTTCCGCCCCGGCTACGCGGAGCGTGGCGTTGCCCGCCCCGCGCTTCATTCTGAAGTCTGAACCCTGAATTACTGATACGTCCACTTCAACACCCACGGGTCCGACGTGCGTTCCTGGAAGGCCCGCAGCCGCGCCTTGTAGGTCGCCAGCGTCTGCGCGTGCGCGGGGTCGCGCGCGAGATTGCGCGACTCGTGGGGATCCTGCTCGAGGTCGTACAACTCGAACTCGTCACGCTGCACGTAGCGACCCGCCGTGCGTCGCCCGTAGGCGCTGTCGACGCCACCCTTCCACGCCGCCTGCCACGTGGCCGACGACCACAGGTCGGTGGAGAAGGGGAAGGGCAGCTGCCAGGCGATGTTCCAGATCAGCTTGTAGCGTCGGTCGCGCACCACGCGCATCGGGTAGTACATCTGGATCTCGTGGAAGGTGTGCGAGGCGTACACCTCGTCCCATCCGGACAGCGCCTCGCCACGCATCGCCGCGAGGAACGAGCGACCGTGCAGCCCGTGCGTGTCGGGCAGCGTGGCGGAGGCCTTCACCTCGCCGCTGGCGATGTGCTGCCGGTACGTCGGCGCGTTCACGCCCGCCGCGTCGAGGATCGTCGGCGTGATGTCCACCCAGCTCACCATCGCGTCCGAGACCACGCCCCTCCGCCGTGCCTGCGGGTGTCGCACGATCAGCGGTGACCGCAGCCCCGGCTCGTACACCGTCGTCTTCGCGCCCGGGAACGCGGCGCCATGATCGGACAGGTACACGAACAACGTCTGCTCGTGGACCCCTGCGTCCTTCAGCACCTGCACCATGCGTCCCACGCCCTGGTCGAGGCGCGCGATCGACTGGTAGTACTGCGCGAGCTCGGCGCGCGTGGCCGGGGTGTCGGGGAGCCAGTCCGGCACGATGACGTCGGCCGGGTCGAACGTCACGGTCTGCACGCCGGGGTAGCCCTCCGGGCGATTGCCGAACCGATCGGGGCCGGTGCGGGTGCCGTCCGTGGTGCCTCCGCCCCGGTGGGGATCGGAGGTGGCGATGTAGAGAAAGAAGGGCCGTGCGTCGCGGGCACTCACGAACGCCCGCGTCCGTTCGGCCATGTCCACGGTGTTGCGCTGATCGGCGCCGAGCACCTGCTCGAAGCGGTACGTGTCGGCCGGCGCGACGTGGAACTTGCCGATGCGCGCCGTGCGGTAGCCCGCCTCCTGCAGCAGCACCGGCAGCGGACGCAGGTTCGCGTAGCTCTGGAAGTGGCTGTAGTCGTGCTCGTGTCCGTACTGCGCCGTCCGATGGTTGTGCAGGCCGGTCAGGAGCACCGACCGGCTCGCACTGCAGCTCGCGGTGGTCGCGTAGGCGTGTGCGAAGCGCACGCCCTCGGCCGCGAGCGCGTCGAGATGCGGGGTCTTCACCGCGGTGTTGCCGTACGCGCCGGTATCCTGCCCGTGGTCGTCGGCGACGAACACGACGATGTTGAAGCGAGGCGGGGCGGCGGGCGTCGTGTCCTGCGCGAAAGCGGCGGTGGTCGAGCCGATCACGCCGAGGCACAGCCACGGCGCGACGAGGCGGGCGAGAGTGCGGCGGTCCGGACGCATGGATGCCGGAAGCCTATCAGCCTCGGGACTGCACAGAGGCAGGGCGCGGTGTCCCTGGGCGCGTGCGCGACGGTGGCCCACCGCGCCGTCGTCCCCCACGCGCGTCGTGGGACACGCCGCCTTACCTCTCCGCGACGATGAGGACGATCTTCCCGCGCGTGCGCCCCGTGCGGCTCTTCGCCCAGGCGTCGGCCACCTGCTCCAGCGGGAACTGCCCGTCGATGTTGACGCGGTAGCGGCCCTGTTCGTGGAGCTGCGCGACCTGCCGCAGCACCTCGCCGATGGGTGTGCCGCGGCCCCGCGCAGCGCAACGGATACCGGCTTGCGCGCACGCCTCCAGGGGCACCGGGCCCGCCACCGAGAGGAGCAGCCCTCCGCGTTTCAGGGTGCTCACCGAGCGTGCGGCGGTCTCGGCATCCACCGTGTTGACCACCACGTCGAGGTCGCGCACCTGCTGCTCGAAGGGCTTCGCGGTGTAGTCGATGGGCTCGTCCACGCCGATCTCGCGCAGGAACGCCTGGTTGCGCGTCGACGCCGTGGCCAGCACGTAGGCGCCGAGCGCCTTCGCAATCTGCACCGCCGCAGACCCCACGCCACCCGCACCTCCGTGGATCAGCACGCGCATGCCCGGCCCGACCGTGGCCTGGTCCACCAGGACATTCCATGCCGTGAAGGCAACCGTGGGAATGCCTGCGGCTTCCGCAAAGCTCATCCTGGCCGGCTTGCGCGCCAGTGCGTCGGCGGGCACCACTACGTAGTCCGCGTACGCGCCCCAGTCGTCGGCGAAGACGATGACCGCGTCGCCCGCACGCCATGCGGTCACTCCAGAGCCCACGCGATCGACCACGCCGGCCGCGTCGATGCCCGGTGGCGTCAGTGGCGTGGGGGGCGCGCGCTTCCAGTCCACCGGGTTCACCCCGACAGCGTGGACGCGCACGCGCACCTGGCCGGGGCCAGGCTCGGGCACCGGCAACTGCCGCACGACGGGAGCGCCTCCGTCCACCACCACGGCACGCATCGTGGCCACCGCCGCTGGTCGGTCCCCAGCCGTGGCCAGCATGGCCACCACGCCCAGCGCCACGGCCGTCATCCTCGTCGCTCGCGTCACGTCATCTCCCCGGGCAACCGGTTCGCCCGTCCGGCGCTATCATGGCGCCACGCAGGAACAACGACACGAGCAAGGACCGGCGAACGCGGTGGCGTTCCGGCATTCCCGGCATTCTCGGCATTCTCGGCATTTCCCATGCAGATCCGTCCCGCTCAGCCCATCTACCCCGTCATCGTCGTCGGCTCCGGTGCCTCGGGTGGCATGGCGGCGTGGAACCTCACGCGGCAGGGAGTCGACGTGCTGCTGCTCGACGCCGGCGACAAGTTCGACCGGTCGAAGTACTGGACGCACGTCACCGTGTACGAGGCCCGTGCCCGGCGCGCCCGCGGAGAGCGCCCGCCGGAGTTCTTCCTCGACACGAAGGAGCAGCCGTATCTCACGCCGAAGGATCGCGACTTCCAGCTGATCCGGGTGTGGGGACATGGCGGCAAGACCAACGTGTGGGGACGCGTGAGCCTGCGCTACAGCGAACTGGACTTCCGCGCGGGTGAGCGCGACGGGTGGGACATCCCGTGGCCCATCCACTACAGCGACATCGCGCCGTACTACGACAAGGTCGATCAGCTGATTGGCGTGTGTGGCGGCGACGACGACTCCGACGTGCTGCCGGGCAGCAAGTATTTCCTGCCGCCTCCCGACATGCGGTGCGCCGAGGTCGCGATGTCCCGTGCTGGTCAACGCATCGGGATTCCGTTCGTGCGCATCCGCCGCGCCAACATGACACGGCCGCACCGGGGATTCCCGGCGTGTCACTACTGCGGGCAGTGCGGGCGCGGCTGCGACACGGCATCGTTCTTCTGCTCGGCCGATCACCTGTTACCCGACGCGATCAAGACCGGCAGGCTCGAGATTCGATCCAACGCCGTGGTCGCCCGCGTGCTGGTGGACGACAAGGGCCTGGCCAGGGGCGTCCAGTACTTCGATCGTCACACGGGGCAGGAGCGCGAGGTGCTCGGCAAGGTCGTCGTGATGGGCGCCAGCTGCGTGGACACGACGCGCATCCTGCTCAACTCCACGAGCTCGGCGCACCCCAACGGCATCGGCAACGGCAGCGACGTGATCGGTCGCTACCTCTGCGAGCAGGTGCGCATCCACGCGCGCGGCTTCATGCCGGCGCTGTACGGCAAGATCGCGAGCGACGACAAGGGCATCGGCGGCGCCCACACGTACATGCCCCGGTTCAACCACCGCGAGGGCCGCCGGCGCGACTACCTGCGCGGCTTCGGCATGCAGTTCTGGTTCACCGGCACGAACCCAGACGGCGCCGGTCACTTCGCCGGCCGGATCCCCGGCTTCGGCAGCAGCTTCAAGGACGAGGTGCGCAGGCGCTACCCGGCATGGGTGGAGATGCACCCGTTCGGCGAGGTGCTCACCTACCCGGACAACCGCATCACGGTGGACAAGACGCGCACCGACAAGTACGGCGTGCCCCTGCTGCACATCGACTACACGATCCGCGACAACGAGCGGAAGATGGTCGAGCACATGGCCGACACGATCGAGGAGCTCGCCAAGGCTTCGGGCATCGAGCTGTTCGACTACAAGCGAGCCGACCTCGACCGCAACGGCTCCGCGATTCACGAGCACGGCACCTGCCGCATGGGCGACGACCCGAAGAAATCGGCGCTCAACAAGTTCAACCAGATGCACGAGGTGAAGAACCTGTTCGTCGTGGACGGCTCGTCGTTCACCACGGCATCCGAGAAGAACCCCACCCTCACCATCCTCGCCATCGCGTGGCGCGCGACCGACTATCTCGTCGAGGAGATGAAGCAGGGCAATATCTAGGGGTCGCGCACGGACGATGTGTCACATCCATGGCAGACGTTGATCGAGGTGCCTCATCAGGGTGGAATGGGGGATGGTCCCCTCACGACACCGACTGATTCCCGCCGTCCTCGGTTTCTGTTGCCTGCTGGGCTCATCCGCACCGACCCTCGGTCAGATGCCCGCGTCGCCGGCTCCCCCAGTGGATGAGGTTGCGCCCACTGGCGTCGATAGGGATTCGCCCGCAGCGTCGATGGCGGCCTTCCTGGCTGCCGCCGGTCGGGGCCAGTGGGACCGGGCCTCGCGCTACCTCGACATCCGCGCCGACGCCGCGCGCCAGCGAGAGCTCGCCGAGCGCCTCAAGGGGGTGCTCGACAGTCGTCGCCTGCTCGACTTCGACACCCTGTCCGGAGCCTCGGAAGGCAGCACCGACGACGGCCTGCCGGCCCAGGTCGAGCAGATTGCCGAGCTGCCACTGGATGGCACCGTTCGACCCGTGCGACTCGTCCGCAAGACCGACGACGAAGGGGCGTACTGGGCATTCTCGCCCTCGACCGTGTCGCGGATCGACGGGTGGTACCGGGAGCTGCCCGATCGATGGATTCGCGACAGACTGGCCGGGGGACGAGGCGAGTTCCTGCTGCTCGACGGGCCGTTCGGTCTGTTGCGATGGCAACTGCTCGCGCTGCCCGTCCTCGCCGTGCTGTCCTGGTTGGCAGGCCGAATCCTGCGCGCGGTGTCCCAGCCGGTTCTGCAGATGCTGACGACCCGCTCCCGCAATCGATGGGACGACCAGCTCGCCGCCAGTATCGGTCCGCCTGTCACACTGGCCTTCTCGCTCATCGTGTTCGCCATCGGATGCAACTCGCTGCAACTCACGCGAGCGGCGCTCGTCTGGGTGAACGCCGGCGTCCGGGCCGGCCTCGTGGTGGCGCTGTTCTGGGGCCTCTGGCGATCCATCGGCGTGTTCGTCACCTTCACGCTCTCCCGGGGGTGGGCGCGGACCAATCCTTCCACCCTGAGCCTGCTGACGGTGGGATCCAACATCCTTCGTGGGGCCGTGGTCGTGCTCGGCATCCTGGCCGTGATCGGCGCCGTCGGCTATCCGGTCAGCACGCTCCTCGCGGGCCTCGGCATCGGCGGACTCGCCCTCGCGTTCGGCGCGCAGAAGACCGTCGAGAACGTCTTCGGATCGATGGCGCTGGCCGTCGACCAGCCACTCCGCGTCGGCGACTTCGTCAAGGTCGAGGACTTCGTCGGCACCGTCGAGGACATCGGCCTCAGGTCGACCCGTTTCCGCACGCTCGACAGGACCGTGGTGTCCATTCCCAACGGCAAGCTCGCCGATCAGCGCCTCGAGTCGTTCCAGCTTCGCGACCGCATGCGCCTGGCGACGACCATCGGGCTGACCTATGACACGACCCGCGAGCAGATGCAGGCCGTCCTCCGCGGGCTCGAGGACGTGCTGCGATCGCACCCGCACATCTGGCCCGATGCGGTGGTGGTCAAGTTCAAGGAGTTCGGCGCCAGCTCACTCGACATCGAGGTCATGGCGTGGTTCCAGGTGCCGACCTGGGGGGAATTCCAGACGTGTCGCGAGGAAGTGCTGCTGGAGTTCATGCGGGTCGTCGAAGAGGCGGGCAGCAGCTTCGCCTTCCCGACCAGAACGGTGCACCTCGTGCAGGACGAGGCCTCAAGCCGGGCGTGACCGACCGGCCGCGGCGGGGGCGGCGGACGGCAGCTCCACCACGAAGGTGGTCCCCGTCTCGCCTGTCTCGCAGCGAATGGACCCGTCGTGCGCGTCGACCACGGCCTTGCTGATCGCCAGGCCCAGTCCCGTGCCGCCCTCGCCGCTCGTGCGCGCGGGATCGGCACGCCAGAACCGGTCGAACACCCGACCCGTGTGCTGCGGGTCGATCCCCGGACCCGTGTCGCGCACGGTGAGGCGCACACGCGAGGGCCCCGCCTGCGAGAGTCCCACGTGAATCTCACCCTCGTCACGGTTGTACCGCACGGCGTTGGACAGCAGGTTCGACAGCAGGATGCCCATCTGCACGCGGTCGCCCTCGATGCTCGCCTCCCCCTCGCGGCGAATCCGGATGCGTCGCGCCGTGGCGCGCGGTGCCACGTCGCCGATGGCGCCGTCGACCAGCGAGGCGAGGTCGAGCCGCTCGCGAGCGGCCGGTACCTCCCCCGACTCGATCCGCGCCAGCACGAGCAGCGTCTCGACGAGCTCCTTCAACCGCCGGCCCTGGCGGCGACATACCTCCAGTGCCTCGCGATAGTCGCCGGTGGCACGATCGCGCCCGAGCGCCCACTCAGTCTCCGCCAGGATGGTGGACACCGGCGTGCGAAGCTCGTGGCTCGCATCGGCCGTCAGTTGGCGCTCGCGTCGCAGGCCGACCTCGAGCCGATCGAACGCGTCGTTGAGGCGACGCGCGACGCCCGCCAACTCGTCGTCCACACGCGAGAGATCGATGCGGGCGGGCCGTCCAGGTGCGAGGGCCTGCGCCGTGCGATCGAACTGCGTGAGCGACCGCTCCAGCGTGCGGCGCAGCCACACCATCAGCGGCAGGGCGAGGAGCAACGTGACGAGGCTCGCGACCAGGAGGCTCGCGGCCAGGCGCCACAGGTCTGCGTGCAGGGGCGCCAGCGGTCGGCCCACGCGCACAAGGCCACCGCTGGGCGCCGCAACCCGTGCCTCCCGGAAGCCCTGATGATCGACGACGCCCGTGCGCCGATCGCCGTCTGCCGCCGGTGGCGCGTCGCCGTCGAGCCGCCGGCCGTCGGCGTCCTCGACGGCGTAGTACCGCCGGCCGTCCGACAGCGAGGCGCGATCGGAGGCTGGCAGGTCCACCTCGAGCAGGCCGTCCTGCGAAAGGATCGCGCGGGCCACGGCTTCGGCGTCGGTGACGATTTCGGCGTCGAGCGTGCGGAGGGAGATGCGCCAGTACTGCCAGAGCGCGACGCCGCTCAACGTGACCGCGATCGTCACCGCCCAGAGTGCGGCACGTGCGGTCAGGCGGCCAACGATCGACTTACGCATCGATGATGTAGCCATGGCCGCGGCGCGTGGCGATGGACGCAGGCCCGAGCTTCCGGCGCAGGCCGGCGACGTACACCTCGAGCACGTTGGAGGACGTCTCCTCGGCCTCGTCGTACAGGTGCTCGAGCAGTTCGGCACGCGAGACCACGCGCCCACGATTCAGCGCGAGGTACTCGAGCACACGGAACTCGCGCGGGGTGACTGGCACGGGCACACCCTGGCGACGCACGACGCGACGGGCGAGGTCGATCTCGGTCTCGGCATCCACGCGCAGCGTGGGCGCTGCGTGCCCGGACGCTCGCCGCAGCAGGGCGCGACAGCGCGAGACGAGCTCGGCCGGCTCGAACGGTTTCACCAGGTAGTCGTCGGCGCCCTCGTCGAGCAGCCGGACGCGGTCGCCCACGGCGTCGCGAGCCGTCAGCACCAGCACGGGGATCGCGATGCCCCGCGCGCGCAACTCGGAGAGGACACGCTCGCCCTGCAGGCGGGGCAGCATCAGATCGAGCACCAGCAGGTCGTAGCCCGACTCGAGCGCCAGGTACAGGCCTTCCTCGCCGTCGCGCGCCACGTCGCACGAGAATCCCGCGTCGGCCAGGAGTCGCCGCAGCGCACTCGCCAGGTCCTGCTCGTCCTCGATGATCAGGAGGCGCATCGCATCAGCGTCGTTCGTTGTCGAGGGGACGGTACCAGATTCGCTCGAATGCCGCGGTCCCGTCGCCGGGCATCCAGAAGCCGACGGTCCCTGCCGTCACGGCGCCCTCGTCCGTCTCGGCGAGCACGGGAATGCCGTTGAGCCAGACGCGCACGCGCGCGCCCTGGTGCTCCACGATGAGCTCGTGCCAACGTCTGGCCTCGAGGCGAAGGCCCGTGAGCCGGTCCAGTCGCACGCGATTGCCCCGGACGAACTTGTAGAGCACGATCTCGTGGTCGTCCAGGTCGAGCCGTGCGGCGAAGTACGTCCCCTCGTCCTGCACGCGCCACGCGAGGCCGGCGGCCTTGTCGCCATCGCCGAGCTTCAGCCGCACACCCACGTGCACGTCGGCTATCCGGACGCCGTCGAGCACCGCCAGCCGGTATCCCCGACGTCCCAGCATCGTCTGGGCCAGCACGGCGGTGTCGCCGTCACGGGCAATCTGCCATCGGCCGGGTTCCCCAGGCACCGACGTCAGGGCGCGGAACGGCTCCGGCAAGGTGCCTGGACGACCCCGCGTGAAGGTCACGACCGTCGAACTGGCGTGGAGCACGGCTCCGGCCGCCAGCAGGAGGCCCATCGACAACGCGGTCAGGCCGTGTCGCATCGGTCGAGTCTGCCGCACCGTGCCTGAACGATTGCTGAAGGGAGTCTTCAGGGTGCCATCAGGCCCCGACGGGTACGCTCGCCTGCATGGCCGTTGGTTCCCTGCGTGCGTCACTGCTCCTCCTGGTTCTCGTGAGTGCGATGCCCGCCTTTGCACAGCGGCCGAGCGCAGACATCTCCGGTTCGCCCCGCGACGCGACACAGGCGAGCGGTCAGGTGATCGTCACGGTGCGCGACAGCCTCGAAGGTCGTCTCCCCGGGGCCACGATCCGCATCGATCCCCAGCAGCCGGGTGGGGTCGACGACGAGGACCTGCTCGTCACCGACGCGACGGGGGAGGCGATTGCCGACCTGGCCCCGGGTGAGTATCAGCTCGTTGTCGAGATGCCCGGCTTCGAGACGGTCACGCTCGACGTGGCGGTCGTGTCGGGCCAGACGGCCCGTGCGGTCGCCACGCTCGCGCTCGGTGGCTTCGCCGAGCAGGTGGCGGTGGCGGCTGAAGACACACCCGTGGTGCCGACGCCCGACGGCCAGGTCGAGACGCTGTCGGCCGAGGAGATCGCACAGCTCCCCGACGACCCCGACGAGCTCGCCCTCGTGCTGGAAGCACTTGCGGGCGCCGAGGCGGAGTTTCGCGTCAACGGCTTCGAGGGCGGTGAGCTGCCAGCCAAGCAACAGATACAGGCAATCCGCATCAGGCGCGACCCGTTCGCACCCGACAGCATGGGCGCCGGCCGACCTCGCGTGGAGATCGTCACGCGACCCGGCATGGCCAACTGGACCGGCGACGTCAGCGTGGCCTACCGCGACCAGTCCATCGATGCACGGCAGCCGTTTGCCGACTCGAGGGGCACCGGGCAGACCCGTCGCCTGTCGTGGAGCTTCAGCGGACCCATCGTGAAGAATCGCACCTCGATCTCGGGCCGCGTGTCGCTGCAGGACAGCTACGAGGCGCAGGCCATCGTCGCGCAGGGGCCCGGCATCACCACGGGCGGCCTCGTCAACCAGCAGCGCGACTGGCTGAGTGGGGAGGTGCGCGTCGAGCACGCCATCAGCAGCGCGCACACCCTGCGTGGCGAGTACCAGAGGCGCGACTCGTCGGGCGACAACCTGGGCGTCGGGGAGTTCGACCTGCCCGAGCGGGCGTACGCGCAGCAGAGCGTGCGCGACATCGCGCGACTTTCGACGATGAGCACGTTCGGCACGCTGCTCTTCAACGAGTTCCGTCTCGAGTTCGTCGACGCGCGCGAGCGCGTCGAGTCACTGAGCGACGCGGTGATCCTCGATGTCCAGAACGCGTTCACTTCGGGTGGCGCCCAGCGGCGCGGTGGCAGGCAGGAGCGCGAGATCGAGATCGCCGACACCATCGACTTCCTCCGCGGCGGTCGGCACAAGGTGCGACTGGGTTTCGAAGGCGAGTTCGGCTGGTCGCGCACCGACCGGATCGACAACTACGCCGGCACGTACACGTTTGCGAGCCAGCTGGACTACGCGGCCGGGCGGCCGCGCCAGTTCGTGCAGCGCACGGGCGACCCGCTGGTGAGCTACTCGCGGTGGGAGCTGAGCTGGTTCGCCTACGACGACATCACGCTCTCGAGGTCGTTGCGCATGGGGTTGGGGCTTCGTCACGACATGCAGAACCTGGTCGACGGGCCATGGAACTTCGCACCGCGCGCCAGCCTGGCCTGGACACCCGGTGGTGATGGCCCGACGACCGTGACTGCCGGGGTGGGCGTCTTCAACGACTGGTACTCGCCCGGTGTCTACGAGCAGACGTTGCAGCTCGATGGCACGCGACAGGGCGACCTCATCATTCGCACGCCCGACTTCCCCGACCCCTTCGGCGACGACGCGGAGATCGAGTTGCCGCCGCCGAGCATCGTGCGCGAGGACCAACGCATCGCCATGCAGACCTCCGAGCGGATTGCGGTGGGTGTCGAGCACCGGTTCACGCGCGCGCTGCGGCTGCAGGTCAACGTCTTCGGCCAGTTCACGCAGGATCGCCTGCGGAGCCTCAACGTGAACGCGCCGATCGCCGGCGTGAGGCCCGACCCGGCGTTCGACCGGATCACCGAGATTCGATCGAACGGGCGCGCCAGGTCCGCGGGGTTCGACACGAGCCTTCGGGGGTCCTGGTACGACGACCGTGCGTCGGGCATGGTGCGCTACCGCTATGCGCAGGCCTGGAACGATGCCGACGGTCCGCTGAGCCTGCCGGCCGACAGTCGCGACCCCGACGCCGAATGGGCGCCGTCTTCCGGCGACGTGCGGCACCGCATCTTCGGTTTCCTTCGCACCCAGCTGCCCCTGGGAGTCCGCTTCAACCTGTGGGGCGACATCCAGTCGGGCGCGCCGTACACCATCCGGACGGGTCTCGACAACAATCTCGACACCGTGTTCACCGACCGTCCCTTCGGGATCGGCCGCAACACGGCCCGCGGCACCTGGCGCCGCACGCTCAACGTCCGTCTCGGCTGGCGCCCGTGGGAGGCCGGCGGCAACAGCCCTGGCGGGCAGCGCGGCCGCGACGGAGCCGGACGCCGGGGTGGTGGCCCGCGCCGCAGCGTGGAGATCTTCGCCGAGGCGTGGAACGTCCTGAACGAGACGAACTTCACGCGCTTTGCCGGTGTCCTGACCTCGCCGCTCTTCGGTGAGCCGACGGCCGCCGCTCCCGCCCGCCGTTTCAACTTCGGCACCCGCGTGTCCTGGTAGGGACGGCCGTCCCGGCCGTCCGTCAGGCGCGGGGCTGTGGGTAGGGCCGGCCGGCAGGGCCGTCCACGCGCGCTCGCGGCCCTGCGGTTGCATCGCTTCTGATGTGATGCACGAATCTTGGATTCCCAGGGAATCGGGCCCGTCGCTATGCTGAACGGATGAGCCGCCCCTGCGCTCCCTCCCCCGTGCGCGCGCGTCGGAGTCCACGGTCTTTCATCGCCGGCCTGCTGGTGCTGGCGCTTTCCGCGGTTGGGCCGGTCGTGGTCACGACCACGGCCCAGGTGCCGCAGCCGCCCACGCATGAGCAGGACGCCCCGCGCGAGAGTGCCGGCCGCATCCTCGTCGTGGCGCGCGACGAGCAGGGCGGTCGCCTGCCGGGCGCCTCGGTCGTGCTGCCCGGCGCAGCTGCCGACGCCAACGGGCCGCGCGTGTACGTCACCGATGCCTCTGGCGAGGCCGCCATCGAGGTGCCTCCGGGTGACCACCGTGTCCTGGTGGAGCTGCCCGGCTTCGAGACCGTGACGCTGGCCGTCGTCGTGGCCGCCGGCGAGATGACGCGGGCCGAGGCCACGCTTGGCGTCGGGCGTTTCACCGAGCAGGTGGCGGTGCGCGCCGAGGCCGACGTCATCCAGTCGCCCCCGTCACCCGACGGGCAGACCGAGGCGTTGAGCGCTCGTGAGATCGAACAGTTGCCCGACGACCCCGAGGAACTCGCCGTCGCGCTGCAGGCCCTTGCGGGCGCCGAGGCCGACATCCGGGTCAACGGCTTCGCGGGTGGTGATCTGCCACCGAAGTCGCAGATCCAGGCCGTGCGCATCCGGCGCGATCCGTTCGGCACCGACAGCATGGGAGCCGGCCAGCCGCGTGTGGAAATCATCACCCGGCCGGGCTCGACGGCCTGGACCAACGAGGTCTCGGTGGGTTTCCGCGATCAGTCCCTCGACGCGCGCCAGCCCTTCGCGCCCGAGAGAGCCGAGGGACGCACGCGTCGCCTCACCTGGAGCTTCAGCGGCCCGCTCGTGAAGCAGCGCACGTCGCTGTCGGGACGCATCTCGGCACGCGACGCCTACGACGCGCAGACCATCGTCGCCCGCGATTCGACGACCAGCTTCAACGAGGTGGTCAACCGCGAGCAGTGGTGGGTCGACGGGGAGGCGCGAGTCGAGCACGCCATCAACACCGCGCAGACCCTGCGAGGCGAGTATCAGCGCCACGACTGGTCGGGCGACAACCTCGGGGTGGGCGAGTTCGAGCTGCCTGAGCGCGCCTTCGGCGAGGTGCGCAAGTGGGACCTCGCGCGCCTCTCGCTGATCGGCACGATCGGCAAGCGGTTCCTGAACGAGCTGCGACTCGAGTACGTGGACTCGCGCAGCGAGGTCGTGTCGCTGAGCAACGCGCTCGGCATCAACGTGCCCAACGCGTTCCGCGCGGGCGGTGCGCAGCGGCGGGGCGGGCGCCGCGACCAGGAGATCGAGATCGCCGACACGCTCGACCTGATCTCGAATCCCAGGCACAAGGTGCGTCTCGGGTTCGAGACCGAGATCGGGTGGACTCGAACGGACCGCTTCGAGAACTTCATCGGCACGTACACGTTCGAGAGCCTCGAGGCCTACGACGCCCGACGTCCACGGCAGTTCGTGCAACGCACGGGTGATCCGCTGATCGAGTACGACCGGGCCGAGGTCAGCTGGTTCGTGTACGACGACATCGAGCTGCGCAAGGGCCTGCGGATGGGCGTGGGCCTGCGGCACGACGTGCAGTCGCTGCTCGACGACTACGACAACCTCGCGCCGCGCGTCAGCACCGCGTGGACGCCTGGAGGCGAGGGCCCCACCACCGTGACCGCCGGCGTCGGCCTCTTCAACGAGTGGTACCAGCCGTGGGTGTACGAGCAGTCGTTGCTGCTCGACGGCGTGCGGCAGCGCGACCTGATCGTGCGCAATCCCGACTTCCCGAATCCGTACGGCGGGATCGGCCAGGTCGAACTGCCGCCCCCGAGCATCGTCCGCGAGGCCGACGACCTCGACATGACGCGCACCGCCCGCATGTCGGTGGGCGTGGAGCATCGCTTCTCGCCTCAGGTGCGCCTGCAGGTCAACGCCTACGGCCAGCGGACCGCCGACCGCCTGCGCAGCATCAACGCCAACGCACCGATTGCCGGGCTCCTGCCGGATCCCGCATACGACCGCATCACCGAGGTGCAGTCCACCGGGCGCGCCAGCTACGGCGGCTTCGACACGAGCGTGCGCCTGTCGTCGGAGGACGGCCGGTCGTCGGGGCTCGTGCGCTATCAGTACGGCCAGTCGTGGAACGACTCTGATGGCCCCACGTCGCTGCCGGCCGACAGCCGCGACCCCGACGCCGAGTGGGGCCCGGCCTCATGGGACGTGCGCCACCGCATCTTCGGGTTCGTGCGCATGGAACTGCCGCACGGCCTGCGCGCCAACGCGTGGGCCGACATCCTCTCGGGCGCACCGTACACGATCAGGACGGGTCTCGACGACAACGGCGACACGGTCTTCACCGACAGACCCGCGGGCGTGGGCCGCAACACGGAGCGCGGCACGTGGCAGCAGACGCTCAACCTGCGCCTCGGCTGGAAACCGCAGTTCCTGGGCAACGCGCCGTCGCCGGCCGCCGACGGCAGCGCGCCCCGGCCCGTCACGCCCCGTGGCGTCGAGTTCTACGCACAGGCGTGGAACGTGCTCAACGAGACCAACTTCACGCGCTTCTCGGGCGTGATGACCTCGCCGTACTACCTGCAGCCCACCGCCGCCGCCCCCGCCCGCCGCTTCGACTTCGGCACGCGCGTGTTCTTCTAGGTTCGGTAGGGACGGCTGTCCGGTGAGGTGTCGGTAGGGACGGCTGTCCCAGCCGTCCGCCAGGCGCGGGGCATTGGGCGGTGAGGATGTTGGTAGGGCCCGCTCTCCGAGCGGGCCATGCATCAAGCATCAGGCGTCATGCGCCATGCGCCATGCGCTACCGTGGTTCCGTCTCCCACCAGAACGGCCTGGGCAACGGACGCTTCTCGGGCCACACCGTGTCGAGCGTGCCTGCGTCGAACAGCTCGCCGTTCTTCATCACGTATCGCACCGAGCGCGTCTGGCGGAGATCGACGAGCGGATTGCCGTCCAGTACGACCAGGTCGGCGAGCTTGCCCGTCTCGATGGACCCGATGTCCTGCGCCAGCCCGATCGCTTCGGCGCCATACAGCGTCACCACCCGCAGCGTCTGGTGCGGCGTGAGCCCACCGGATCCGAGGCTCCACGTCTCCCAGTGCGCACCGAGGCCCTGCAACTGCCCGTGGCTGCCGAGCGCCGCCTTGCCCCCCGCGTTCACGATCGCGGCGACCTGCTGACCGAAGCGCGTGTGCCCGTACTCCTCCGGCAGGAACCACTGCGGACGTCTCCGGACCATGCCGTCGAGCAGCTCCCAGGGAATCCACTTGCGCAGCTTCGGGTCGTTGACCACGTCCTCGGTCTCGAACCAGTAGTTCTCGCTCCACGGCGCGCCGTAGGCCACGAGGATCGTCGGCGTGTAGAACGTCTTCGTGCGTGCCACGAACTCGACCACGTCCCTGTACAGCGGCTGAATGGGGAAGGAGTGCTCCTGCCCCGAGTATCCGTCGGCCATCTGCGTGAGGTTCAGCTTCATGTCGAGTGAACCCTCGATGGTCGGCGTGATGCCGTACTTCTGGCACGCCTCGATGATCCACTGACGGACGATGCGATCGCCGGCGACGTACTGCTTGATGGTGTTGGTGCCGTAGGCGTCCTTGTAGCGTTTGATGAAGTTGAACGCCGCATCGCGCGTGTCGATGCCCGACGTCGAGAACACGCCGGGGCCCGTCGCATACACGCGCGGGCCGGGCATGAGGCCGGCGTCGATCATGTCGGCATACGCGAACACGTCTGGCGTGGACGTCTGCGGGTCGCGCGTCGTCGTCACGCCGTACGCGAGGTTGGCCAGGTGCTGCCACACCTGCGTCTGGTGGAGGCCCCGCGGCGCCCACATGTGCGCGTGGGCGTCCACCAGCCCGGGGATGATGGTCTTGCCCGCGACGTCGATCGTCCGCGTGCCGGCGGGCACCTTCAGTCGCCCGCGGCGACCGACCTCGGCGATGCGGTTGCCCGTCACCAGCACGTCGCCGTTGGCGATGATCTCGTCGCCCTTCATCGTCACGATGCGCGCGCCGGTGAGCAGCACCGAGCCCGACGGTCGTCGGCGCGGCACCTCCACGCGCACCTCGATGGTCTCGGGTGACTCCGCGGTGAGCGCCTGCCGGTGGAAGCGATTGCCCAGCGCCCACGACACGCGCGCGCCGTCGGCCGACCACGCCAGGTAGTCGCCGCCTTCCGCAGAGAGCCGCTTGACCGGCACCGGCGTGTTCTCCGCACGCCCGGTGATCCGGATGGTGGTGGTTTCGCGGCCCACACGTGGCACCGTCACGAGGTAATGCCGGTTCTGCAGGCTCACGAACGCGCGCGTGCCGTCGGGCGAGAGACGGATCTCGGTGGCTCCCGGCGGGTTGTTGCCTGGGCCGAGGCCCTGGATGCGCAGGTGTGTGCGACGGTCGAGGCCGTCGAGCGTGATCGACTGCAGCCCACGCGGCGTCGTCAGGTAGACACGCGTGGCGTCGCCGCGGATGAACTGCGGCGCGCGGCCGTTCTGGGCCGACGCGACGAGCGTGCTGTCGCCGCCGCCCGCAGGCATGCGGCGCAGTTCGAGCGTGTTGGGCGCGTCCACGCCCGTGATCTCGCCGGGCGCCCCCTCGTCATCGTCTGGTGGCGGCGTGTCGGTGAGGATGGAGTAGAGCTGGTCGGTCGCGGTCCCGGCGATGAAGACCAGTTGCTTCCCGTCGGGTGTGTAAGCCGGATCGAGGTAGTAGCCCTCGTGCGGAGTGAGCGTCTGCGGCGCACCGCCCGAGGCACGCACCCGCTTGATGTGTCCCCCGGTCGTCGTCCAGGTCACGTAGGTGATCGATGACCCGTCGGCCGACCACACCGGCATGAACTCGCCCTCTGGCGTCGTCGCGGCTGGCGCCTCCGTGAGCAGGCGAGGCGTGCCCGACGGCAGGTCCATCACGTACAACCTGTTGAGTGCGCTGAAGGCCAGGCGTGTGCCGTCTGGCGAGAGGGCGGGCCACCGGATCAGGCGCGCCCGCACCTGGTCGCCGTCCTCCACGCGCACGGGCGTGTAGACGCGCGGCGCGATCTCGGCCTGCACGCGGGCCGTGAAGGGGATGGGCGTGCGCGCACCGGTCTCCACGTCCACCCGGGCGAGCTTGCCGTCGATGGGCACGAGCAGCGACTTACCGTCGGGCATGAACGCGTAGCGCGGCATCGTGTCGCGCGAGGCGCGCGACTCCTGGTCGTCGCGCGTCACGGGGTGCGTGAGCCAGCGCTCGGCGCCCGTGCGCAGGTTCCGGATGCGCAGCGCGGTGTGGGCCTTGTGGCGGGTCGCGTAGACCAGGTGCGTGCCGTCGGGCGAGAGCACGGGTCGCATCGCCGAGCCCTGGGCGTTGGTCACCTGCACCGTGTCGCCCGTGTCGCGGTCGTGGCGGTGGATCTGCCAGAGCGGGAAGCGCGCGTTGTAGGTGAACGAGCCGGTGCGCTGCGCGTAGTAGACGAAGCGGCCGTCTGGCGACACCACGGCGCCCATGCGGTTGGGGGCCGGCTGGGGCGGGGGGCCTGGCGGCGCGTCGGGCGAGGGCTGCGGCGGGGGCGGTGAACCGATCCGCACGCCGGTGCCGCCGTCGCGGTGGTACATGAACAGCCAGAAGGTGCCCGGGTCTGGCGCGCGCGCCTTCGACACCACCAGGTACTCGCCGTCGGGCGTCCACGCCGGCGACGCCATGATCTGCGGCCGGTCGTTGGTCTTCTCGTCCTTGGTCACCGCGCGCGGGTTCGACCCGTCGGCATCGGCCAGCCACAGGTTCTCGACGCCCGTCCGATCGCTGAGGAAGGCCAGCGACCTGCCGTCGGGCGAGAAGGTGGGCTGCGACTCGAACGACAGGCCGCCGATGATGCGCCGCGCCTCGCCGCCCGCGACGGGCATCGTGTAGATGTCGCCGAGCAGGTCGAACACGATGGTGCGGCCATCGGGCGACACGTCCACCGACATCCACGTCACTTCGTCGGTGGTGAACTCCAGGGTCTCGGCCGTCTTCAGCGGCAGCGCCTGAGGGGCCTTCTTCTCCTCGTCCTTCTGGGGATCGCCGTTCTGGGCGGGCGCGGGTTCCTGGGAGCGCGCAATCGGCGTGGACGACAACCAGGGCGCCAGGCCCAGGGCAAGGATCAGGACGGATTGCGTGAGCCGGCGACCAACCATGACACCTCCGGGGGAGGCGCCCATCATGCAACAGTTCAGAATTGGGGAGTTCGGAATTCAGGAGATGCGGGGCCTCGTATCCGTCGAGGATCATGCCGCACGCCGGAGCCGGTAGGGACGGCCGGCCCGGCCGTCCGCCACCTCCGGATCATCGCCCGCCGCTGACGTCGAGCAGCGTCCCCGTGACGTAGCTCGCCTCCTCGGACAACAGCCACAGGATGGCCGCGGCCACTTCCTCGGGGTCGCCGCCCCGCTGCATCGGGATGAACGCCTTCAGCCGATCGATCCGGTTCGGTTCACCGCCGCTGGCGTGAATCTCGGTGTGGATGGGACCGGGCCGCACGCCGTTCACGCGAATGCCTTCGGTCGCGACCTCGCGCGCCAGGCCCACGGTCATCGAGTCCACCGCGCCCTTCGACGCGGCGTAGTCGACGTACTCGTTGGCGCCGCCGAGCACGGCGGCAATCGACGACACGTTCACGATCGCGCCGCCGCGGCCGCCGTGCCGCGTGGACATGCGGCGCACGGCCTCGCGCGCACACAGGAAGCTGCCGACCACGTTGGTGGCCAGCACGCGATGCCAGCGGTCGGCGGTCATGGCGTCGAGTCGCATCTGCGGCTCGAGCATGCCGGCGTTGTTGACGAGTGCGTCGAGGCGCCCGAAGCGGGCGTCGACGGCGGCGAAGGTCCTCAACACGTCCGGTTCCTGTGACACGTCGGCCTGCAGGGCGACAGCGGTGCCGCCCTCGCTCTCCAGTTCGTGCACCAGCGCGCGCGCAGACTCCTCGCGCCTGAGGAACGTGAAGGCCACGGCGTAACCCTTGCGGACCGCCAGTCGAACGGTCGCGGCGCCGATGCCGCGGTTGCCACCGGTGACGAGGACGACGGGGGAAGGCATGGGATGAATGTAATGCTTGATGCATAACGCATAGCGCATAGCGCATAGCGCATGGCGCACCACGCACGACGCATGGGGGCGAGGGGTCAGGTAGGGATGGCTGTCCCCGCCGTCCGCCCGGCGGGGGTGAGGGTCAGGTAGGGACGGCTGTCCCTGCCGTCTGCCCTGTGGGGGTGAGGGTTAGGTAGGGACCGCTGTCCCAGGGGTCCGCCCTGTGGGGGTGACGGTCAGGTAGGGACGGCTGTCCCAGCCGTCCGCCCGGCGGGAGTGAGGGGTCAGGTCGGGACGGCTGTCCCAGGGGGCCGCCCTGTGGGGGTGAGGGCAGGTAGGGACGGCTGTCCCAGCCGTCCGCCAGGCATCAGGCATCAGGCATCAGGCATCAGGCATCAGGCATCAGGCATCAGGCATTAGGCATCAGGCATTAGGTATCACCGTGTACTCAAGCAGCAACGTCCCCGTCTTCGGGTAGAGCTGGTGACGCGTGAGGTTGAGCCTCAGGCGTGCCCCAGGCGGCATCAGCGGGATGCCCTCGCCGAGCAGCACCGGCACCACGGCGGGCTCGACGGTGTCCACAAGGCCCGCCACGGCCAACTGGCGGAAGAGGTCGCCGCCGCCGAACAGCCAGATGTCCTTGCCGGGCTCGGCCTTCAAGCGCGCGATCGCACCCGCGACGTCGTCGGACACGATGGTCACGGCGGGGTGATCGGCCTGGACGAGCGTGCGCGAGCAGACGACGGTGCGCATGCCGTACACGCCGGCCTCGGTCACGCCGCCTTCATGTGCGCGCATCACCTCGTAGGTCTTGCGGCCCATCACCAGCGTGTCGAACTGCGCCGTGAGCGCACCGAAGTCGATGTCGGGATCCATCGGGATCCAGTCGTAGCCACCGTCGGGCGTGGCGATGAACCCGTCGAGGCTGGAGGCCACCTGGTAGCGGAGTCGGCGAGACATGGGAGTATCAGAACACTGAAATGCCGCGATGCCGCAATGCCGGGAATGCTGCGATGCCCCGGGCGTGACCAACCGAGGCCGGACCCGATGCTGAGTTCCTGAACCTGTTCTGTCCGCGGTGTTCGACGTTCTGCGCCCTGCGCTGTGCGCTGTGCGCTATGCGTTCCGCGTTCTGCGTTCTACGTTCTGCGTTCGATCAGACCCGGCCACCGGTACCCGGTACCCGGTACCCGGCCCCCGTTACCCGGCCCCCGGTCCCTGTGCGAGCATTGGCCATGCTCATCCGCGCGCTTGCGCTGTTGTTCACCGTGCTCGTCGGCTCGGCGTCGGCCCAGGCACCGGCCGTCACCGAGGGCGATTTCGTCATCCGCGACTTCCGGTTCACGTCTGGCGAAACGCTGCCGGAGCTCCGGTTGCACTACCGCACGGTCGGTACCCCGCAGCGTGACGGGTCGGGCAAGGTGCGCAACGCCGTCCTCGTGATGCACGGCACGGGGGGCACCGGCGCCCAGTTCGTCGGCGCCAACTTCGCCGGCGAGCTCTTCGGTCCCGGGCAGCCGCTCGATGCGGCGCGCTACTTCGTCGTCTTGCCCGATGCGATCGGGCACGGGCAGTCGAGCAAGCCGAGCGACGGCCTCCGCGCGAAGTTCCCGCGCTACGGCTACGTGGACATGGTCACGGCGCAGTACCGGTTGCTCACCGAGGGGCTCGGCGTCGGCCGTCTGCGCCTGGTGATGGGCACGTCGATGGGCGGCATGCACACGTGGCTGTGGGGTCAGCGCTACCCCGAGGCGATGGACGCGCTCATGCCGCTCGCGAGCCTGCCCGACCAGATCTCGGGCCGCAACCGGGCGTGGCGGCGCGTGGCCATCGACGCCATCCGGCGCGACCCCACCTGGCAGGACGGCAACTACACGACGCAGCCGCTCGGACTGCGCACCGTCGCGCAGATGCTGTGGTTGGCGGGCAGCAATCCCGTGTTGCGTCAGAAGGCCGCGCCCACCCTCGCCGACGCCGACCGCGTGCTCGACCAGTACGTGGACGACTACGTGAAGACGGGTGACGCCAACGACATCCTCTATGCGATCGAGGCGTCGCGCGACTACGACCCGAAGCCAGGGCTCGGGAAGATCGTCGCGCCGCTGGTCGCGATCAACTCGGCCGACGACATCATCAACCCGCCCGAGCTCGGGATTCTCGAACGCGAGATCACGCGCGTGAAGCAGGGCAGGGCCATCGTGCTGCCGTTCAGCGACAGCACGGTCGGCCACGGCACCCACACCATGGCGGCGTTGTGGAAGGATCACCTCGCGGCGCTGCTGCGAGACACCAGGTAGGGACGGCTGTCCCAGCCGTCCGCGAGGCCGTCCCGGCCGTCCGCCGACGGCTCTCCGACCTGTCCACCCCTGGGGATCCCGATGCGACTCCATCTGCTGCTCACCCTCTGCACGCTGACGCTCACGGCCCTGCCGCTGCGCGCGCAACCCACGCCTCCCGCCGCAACCGGCACGCAGGTCGAAGCGGCCATCCTCGACGTGGTGGACAAGTTCATGCTGGCGGTCTCGGCCAGCGACATGGCCGCCATGACCGCACTGCGGGTGCCGGGGTCGACCAACACCGTCTCGCGCCCCGGGCCCGACGGCCGTCCGCAGGTGGTGGTGCGCCCGGGCACCGGCGGTCCCCCGATGCCGGCCGGCCTGCGCGAGCGGTACTGGGACCCGGTCGTGCTCGTCCGCGGCCCGATCGCGGTGGTCTGGACGCCCTACGAGTTCTGGCGCGACGGCAAGACCACGCACTGCGGCATCGACGTGTTCGAGCTGGTGCAGCAGGAGGGCCGCTGGCTCATCGGCAACATGATGTGGACGGTGGAGCCCGACGCCTGTCCCGTGCTCCGGCCCTCCGACCCGTCGCGCATCCGGCCAAGGTAGGGACGGCTCTCCGAGCCGTCCGCCATCAATCGTCGTGGCGGGGGGACATCCGGCGCCCCCCAAGCACGGGCGTTCGGGGTTGCCCCAATTGCCGGGAGCTTGCTAGACTGTGGGTTCTTCGGGCGTCTGCCGTCCTCTGCTGGGAGGTCGTTCAACGGTAGGACACCGCGCTCTGGACGCGGTTATCGGGGTTCGAATCCCTGCCTCCCAGCCA
>VFQN01000360.1_pt1 | contig 89936 bp, 139 predicted proteins | sample 3512371 | NCBI WGS metagenome assembly VFQN01 (sample SAMN10412370, study PRJNA504923) | tailings metagenome | isolation source: Replicate 2 from Balatoc abandoned mine | place: Philippines: Itogon, Benguet | collected 2017-08-28
GGGGGGGGGGGGGGGGGGGGGGGGGGGGGGGGGGGTGGGGGGGGGGGGGGGGGGCTGGGGGGGGGGGGGGGGCCGGGGGGGCGGCTGGAGGAGCGGGAGCGCGACCGGCGGAAGGAGCTGATCGAGGAGGCGAACTTCATGAGGTGGGCAGGGCGTGCTGGCATGGCGCTGACCGGTCTGGGTTGTTGGCTGTGGGACTTTGACCGCCGATACGCAGAACGGCATGTGGTTACGGCTGCGTGAGCAAACACGATGGTGCTTGAGGCGGGGTTTTTGCAGCACGTCACCGGACCGTACTTTGCAAGTTTGAGCCCCACGCCGCTTTCTTTATCCTTGGGGAGATGCACTAGCAGCCCGACACCCAACCCGACCTGTGTTGTTTATCGCGTAATTGTCGCCCGCAGCCGCCTGGGTGACAGCGAGGAGGACCTGCAGGAGGCGCAGGACGCGCTGGAGGAGATGGTGGAGGAGGAGGAAGAGGAGGTGGAGCTGGAGGAGGTGGAGGACCTGCTGGAGTTCTACCTGCAGAGGGCCAGTGGGCTGCAGGTGGGCGGTGTGGGCAGAGGTGGCACGTCGTGTGTTCCCTCGAAAACAAACAGACCCATCCCAGATGCAGGGCAGCGTGCAAGAGCTGGGAGCAGGAACTTCAGTCCTCGGCATGTGTAGCGTTGCCTTCAACGCAGGCGGCCATCCCTGACAGTCTGTGTGACTGCCCCCCCGCGCCGATTCCCAGTCCGAGGCGGAGCGCATGCTGGCCGGCGCGCGCGACCTGGAGGAGTCCATCGGGGTGTCCCTCTCCGCGCGCCGCTACGAGGTGAACCGGCTGGAGCTGATGCTGAGCATCGGCTCCTTCGCGGCCGCCGTGGGCGCCATGCTTGCCGGCATCTTCGGCATGAACATGCGCAGCAACCTGGAGCACAGCGCGCTGTCCTTCTGGGGCATCACCGCCGCCATCGTGCTGGGGTGCGCGTGGATGTTCTTCGCCATCATGAAGTACACGCGCAGCAAGCGCATCCTGTAGGCGTTGCTACGGTGCTCTCTACCGGTAGGGTTGTATGCTGTACCAAGCCAGCAGAGTGTCGGCGGCCCGCGGATGCTGTAGGGGAACCATGAGGTGGACGGCGGGGCATGAGGCTTGCGTGCTGGAATAGGTTTAGCTGTGTGTTGGGGATGCAGGGATACGGTGGGTGAGTGAGGTGGTGAGCTACACGTACTTGGCGGGTGAGTACTGGTATTGGCATTGGCGTGCTGAGGGTAGATGGTTGGAGTATGAGGCCTTTTGATGGAGAGGAGAGGAGCATGGGTGACGGTAGCCTGAGAGGAGACGAGAGGAGGGGAGGGTGTGGAAGGCGAGGTGTTGGTTGGCAGCACGAGGGGTTCAATGTGGGGCCTCTTCATGGCTTGGCCATCGCGTCGTGGCGGTAGTGCTCGGCGCAAAGCGGGGTGCCCTTATGGCGTTGCTTCCTGGGCTGCATGTAGCCAGCTCTCACCTGGTTTTGCATTGACTCGCACGTGTTTACTCGCATGCGCACGCGTTTGTCGCGTGGGAATGCGCCGGCAGGGGCACAGCCCCGAGGGCGGCGCGCACTTCGCCTGCCGCCTGGCGGGCAGCGGTCGAGGGAGGACGGTGCTGCGTGCGTGCTGGGTTGTGCAGCACCCGCGGTCGGCTCGCGGAGGGGAGCGGTGTGCATTTTGTCGTGATGCACATGGACGACACGCCTGGGCTGGGCCACAGGCAGCGGCGTCAGGTTTCGAGGTGGCGCGCTGTACATAGCCCTGCCCTGTGCGCTCAGGTTTGCTATACCATGGCATTTTGGGCAAGAGGCTCTGGGGCACAAGGGGCCCAGCCTGGCCTTGTTAGCAATAGCGTGGCGATGTACAAATAAGACAAGGTTGTCGATAGGGTGGTGGTAACTGCGTGCCTGTTGTGCCGAGGTTTCAAGGAGTGCGAGTGGCGTGTCGCGTGTGGGGCAAGTGGGGCATGCATGCCCCTTGGTTGCCTGCTATTGTTCCCGGCCTGGTCCCACATGGGTACGCTCGTGGGGCCGGCGGGAGGTTCTGGCTGTTGGTGCGTGTGAGCATACTTGGAAGAATGGCGCACAGCGTTCCAAGGGTGTGTGCAGGGACCTGGCAGAGGCCAGAGGAGAGGTAGATGTGAAAGCATGGTGGAAGGTGGTATGGATTGTAGAGGACTGGCATGTGGTGGTTGTTACAGTCGATGCCATGCATATAAGCCTTAAGGTGTATCAACATGCAGCACGCTGCTCAGTGGGCGGCATGGGCGTCGCGTGCTGCCGTACTGTGTGTCTAAGTGCTGTGTAGTCCGTGTTGTCGCTCGAGTGCCGCAGGAGCTGTGTGATAGCTGGCGCCTTGCAGACCGCTACTGGCAGGCATATGACATATAAGGTGAAACCCTCGGACATCGATGGCCGCGTATTCCGTTTGCGGGCATGTCCCACTCTACGGGACATGCAGCAACGGCGGTGTAGGTGTTAAGTGCCTCAAGACGCAAGACCTTTGAGCTCTTGAATCAGCAGCTGTTGGCATTTGCTGCATGTGAAGGCGACTGGATTTACACGATCGACTCATGTTACATCTATCCAGGAGTCCACTGTAAGGTCCATCGCTGTCAATCCTTACATGCTCAGGGCAACGACACGGTGCATCATGCATGCCATCCATCCATGCCAGCATTGCGTGGCCAGGGCGGCGAACGCTGCCTCAGCCGCAGCCGTACACCCAGTTGCCAACCCTTTCACCTTCTGCCTACAGCTTGGCATCATCGCCAGGGGCCCCAACGCGATTCGAGCCTCCTTCGTTACGCCGCTCGTCCGTACCATCGTCAATCCTACAACTTAGGCCGGTAGCCTTCGCAACGGGCATGCCGCGCATGCTTCCGGGGCAGCGCTGCATTCCCAGCTGACTGCCACACCCTCCCCTCGACCTACAACCCCACATCGCCCGCAAACCGCATACAAGAAACTCAGTACACCGCAGGCCTCAAGCCCACCCCATCCGCCCCAGCCGCACCCACACTACGGACAGCACGCCCGTAGCGATTTTGTCTCTTTAACACCATCACGCCATGCGTGCCGTACTTCCAACACCATCCGCACACGCCTCAGTTGAGAACCGGCATCTTCCACAGCCCGTCGTTGAGGTGGTGGCAGTTGTCCACGCCGATGCCCTTGTTGATGGAGCGGATGTCCGCCGTGCTCATCTTGAGCACCCCCACCGCCATGGCGTGCTCCTTCTCGAACGCGTAGATGGCCACCGGGCCGCCAACGTCGCCCTGCAGTCACAGGACACGACGTACCAACAGGATGTAAGGTGAGAGTGTGTGAGTGGCAAGGTAGGGGCTGGAGTGTATCTTTGAGTTCCGAGACCAGAGTACAGGGCTGTGGGGAGAGCTAGCGTGTGGGGCGTTGGCGGGGGTGACCAGAGCCGGGCTGGCGTAGGGCCCCTCCGCGCCAGAACACCGACTGGACCACAATCACGTGCATGGGTTGTCGCTACCCAGGAATTGACCGTTACCCCTTAGCTGACTGCTGCTGTAAGCCTGTGAACCTTCCTCTCAACAGATGGCCCCCACGGCCAGCCCCTCCTCGGGCGGCAGCAGTAGCACACAGCGTGGTGCCGACCAGACCAGACCAGACTGCGTAACGGGTGGCCCATATCACGTCGCCTGTACACGCAGCACGGCGCCAGCACCAGCATCGTTGCTACACCTTTGCTCTGCTTTTACGCCGATCCCTACGCTGTACCGCATGGACCGTACACCAGAGCCCCAAATCCCGTTCTAGCGAAGTCCCTACCTCGTCATGGATTGTCGCGTCGGGGTGTGTTAGCCCCGGGCACATGATGTTTGCCCCGGACAGCACGAACTTAATGGCTCCCTTGTCCGCCCTTAGCCGCTTCATCATCTCTGGGTATTGGTGCAATATGCGCAGGGTGGGCAGCCATGGCCCGTCGCGCTCCTGGAAGAACAGGATGGTGTTGTTGATCACACACAGCTGCACGTGACCGCTGCGGGGTTGGGAGGGGGGAAGGCGAGGGGTTGCGGGAACGGGCCCGAGCTGTGTGGTCGGCAGCAGGGCCACTGGGGCCTATTGGGCAGGCACCACAGTGCCTATAATGAGATCGTAACGGACCGAGAATGAAAAAGCGCTAGGTCACTTGCTCAAACAGTGGCTCACCAGGATGTTTGTGCAGGGGAGCCACACGGGCAGCTCCCGCTGACAGACGCATACACTGCCTACCAACCCGGCCCCCCTTCCCAGCTTGCACTCTCCCCTTCCATCCGCCACACCAGCTCACCATTTCCCGAGGTAGACCGACTCCTTCTTGGGAATCAGCGTCTCAATGATGTCTGTCTGCTCAAGGTATGGATACGTCTCGCAGATGGCGGCTTTATTTTAGGGGCCAGGAAAGCAAGGCAGTCGGAATAAGCTTCAGATCAATTGTTGGAAGCTAGGAGCAACGCTGGATGCATGTGACAGCGTTTGTCAGTGCCCCGGCGTGCAGTCTCCACACCTCGAATGCCTCTTGCCACCGACGACTTCACTTGGCTTAGGTTCGAGACATCCTCTCTACTGAACTTCTTGAAAAGCGCCATGCCAAGGAACGGTCGTGATCAGAGGTGTTGAGTGAGGAAGATCCCCTTTAACTTGACAGTACCGAAAGTAGTGGAACTAGTTTGAAATGGAATTGAAATTGTGAGTGGTTCAGTACATTGGTTGTTTACATTCAGCTCTGTCGAAAAGCGAAATGCAATCGGCGACGGTTAGGGTCGTTCGTCTCGGTGGCCCTAGGAAACTTTGAAGGCGGAATGGGTCAGCGAGCCAGTCTTACCCTTCTGCAGCGTATTGCATCTTATGTAACAATGTTATCACTCTCGCAAGGTACTCTGCGCCAAGCTCACTGTGTCACAGCCGCCGGCTGTCCACGGCCGCAGCGCATCTCCGGCCGACCACTATACGTACATGCAGTAGCTCCAGATGCATCGGAGTCGCCCGGGGGAACGGCGTCCGAAAGGCGCGTTCTGGTTCCCAGGACTCGGAGGGCCGCTCCGCGACCTGCGGAACCAGAGCCGGTTGCTTCCGGTGCAGACGACGAGGCGCGCCCCAGACGCTCGTTCGGTCGTGCATACGAAGAGGAGGAGAGGCGTCAGGGCTATGGGGACAGGCGCGATGGTTGGCAACGGGAGGGTGGCGAGGGGAGGCACAGGGGGGACAGGCGGGAGGATGGTTGGGAGGACAGGGGCCGGCGCAGCCGTGGAGATGATGACCGCAGAAGGGACTCAAGGTGAGCAGTGTCTTTGTCTGTTAGCGGTCAAGGGCTGATCGGACCTAAAGGCAAGAGCATAAGGGGCGGGCAGGGGGACTGCAGTCTCTGCGTGCATGGAAGGCGGGGCGGCAACATGCCGTTGTGACGTTCGCACACTCGTACCATATGACAGCGCTTTCGGACAGTGAGTCGCGCAAGGCACCGCAGCGTAGGTGTGTTGCCAATGGCGAAGGTACCATGCAAGCTGTCGCCAGCCTGACAGACCTTGTTCTGCCCGCCGATTATGACATAGCGCGCAAGCCACGACAAAGTTTCACATCCCTTCCTTACTCAGGAGCCGCGGGCCCCGAGGCCAGGGCCCTCCGCGGGACCAAGAGCAGGAGCCCCGCCCACCCGTGGACCCTCGACTCAAGCGGACCCCGCGCTACCTGGCCCTGAAGCAGGTACAGCAGGCTGACGGGTCGGAACTAATGGGCCATGATGTAGTACTCGTTTAGACGCGCCTTTCCGTTACGGTCCGGCCCTTAGTAGACGCCAGCTACCGGTACCCGGTTTTGACGCCTGCCAAACACGAGTACGGGTACGGGACCTGCCCTCTCTGCTCATGCCTCACGTCCTCTGTGCCTTGGACATACCGGTGCGCCCTCTAGCTGATGCGGATTGAGCGAGACGGAGCGTACATTGGCCTGGTCAGCGGCTCGCCGCACCCGGGGCAGCAGCAGCAGCAGCAGCAAGGGGCCCGGGGCGGCGCAGCGACAGGGGACCTGGATGACGTGGACGATGGTGATGACGTGGAGGGGGAGGGCGATGATGGCGGCCAGGCCCAAGGAGGGCGGGGTGCGCCGCCGCTGGACCCTCGGTGCGTTTGAGACGTGGTAAACAAGCCTGTGTTGCGGGCCCTGATGTTGGAAACTGGCTGGAGCCGAGCGTGTTACTGTGTGGGAGCGTCGGCCCTGGGCTGCCGCCAACGCATGCTGTTTGGGGTCAAGCTTGATGATGCCAGATAATGACGCTTTGAGCTTCAGGGAATTAGCGGTGCCCGCTGCTGCCCTGCGACGACTATGCCCACCCACCTGTGACCCGCACGGCACCACATCGCAGCCTACTTACTCCCTTATCCCTGTACACCTGCACGCCTCGCCTGCCCACCCCAGGGACCAGCGGCTGGTGAAGGAGCTGGTGGCGGGCGTGACGCGGCTGCAGCGCCGCCTGGACTTCATAGCGGCCAAGCTGTCGGGGCAGACGCCCGGCGACTGGGAGGACAGCGTGCGCATGGTGCGTGGTGCATGGGGGCGTGCAGGGCATGGGGGCCCCGGCGGGGTCTGGGCTGGGGTCAGTGGTGCCTGCATAATCATGTGCGGCTGGGAAGTAATGTTGAGTGTACGCGGGCAGCCACCGGGGCATCCGCTGCAATGCAGTGGCTCAGGACAATCCGGCAGGCTGTCAGGTACATCGCTTGGCCATCGGCCTTGCCCACGATCCCGCGGCTCCCAACCGTGGCTACAATCTGGCATACCCTCCCAGCTACCTTTCCCATGCCGGCAGCTGACCGTTGCCGCGTCGAATTGCACTCACGATTCCTACAATCCCCGACCCAGATCGTGCGGCTGGGCCTGTTTGAGCTGACGGAGCGGCGGCTGCCCGGCCACGCGCTGAACGAGCACGTGACGCTGGCCAAGGCGCTGGTGCGGCAGGGCGCGGGAGGCTTCGTCAACGGCGTGCTGCGCTCGGCGGCGCGGGCGCTGGAGGCCGACAACCTGCCCACACCCGAGGTAGGGAGGGGCAAGGAGGACCACAACGGGATGCCTCATGCTGCCTGAATGCACATGCACTCTCCTGTATGATAAGCGGGTACGTTGCTTCGTCGCGGGAATGAGCCCGCAACGTTTCGGCCGGAAACCAAACTTTGTTGACGTGTCATGTTCGCTACCGACCCACATTCTGTTGCCCCGCAGTCGGAGCCAATCACCACCTCTCCGCCCGCCTCTCCGGCGGCCGCCGCCAAGGCAGCCGTACGGCGGCTAGCCCTGCAGTACAGCCACCCCACGTGGCTGGTGTCCCGCTGGCTGCCGCGCTTCGGGCCGGAAGCCACGCCGCAGCTGCTGCAGCACAACAACACGCCCCCGGTGTACACCGTGCGGGTCAACCCGCTGAGGCTGGGGGCCGGCGGCCGCGTGGGGCCAGGGGGCGGCAGGGGCAGCCGGGAGCTAGTGCAGCGGGTGGTGGAGGACCTCAGGCGCGCGGGCGTCGACGCGGAGCCGTCCCCCTACCTGCCTGGGGAGTTCATCCGCGTGAGGAGCGGGCTGCAGAGGCTGCTGGCGGAGGTGAGGGCTGCAGCGCGCACTGCAGCGCAGCAGAGGGAGAGTGCATGTCCACGTGAAGTGGCAGCTGCAGTGCTGTCTCGATGCACGTTGACGCACGCCTTGACCCACATTGTGAGCATGCTACATGGCGCTGCGGCCATGCCATCCTGTCGCGTTGCTCGTGGCCACCCCTGTCGACCCTCTGTCCAGCTGTTTACACTCAACCCAGGAGCCCCTCAACCCCTATCACCCCATGCTACTCCCTCCCAGGGCTGGGTGTCTAGCGGTCGGCTGACGGTGCAGGACGAGTCCGCGGGCCTGGTGGTGGCGCTGCTGGACCCGCAGCCAGGCGAACGCATCCTGGACTGCTGCGCGGCGCCCGGCGGCAAGACGCTGTTCGCGGCGGCGCGCATGGGCGGCCGCGGCAGCGTCACGGCGCTGGACGTGTCGGCCAGCAAGCTGCGGGCGTTGGCGGCGGCGGCGGAGGCGGCGGGGGCGGGCCAAATGGTGTCCACGCGTGCCGCGGACCTGAGGGAGTACTCGCAGCGGGTGCAGCAGCAGCTGGCGTGGCAGCAGGAGCATGAGGCGGAGCGGGGAGGAGCAGCTAGGGAGGAGGAGGCGTGGGCTGGGGGCGTGCGGAGGGGAGGAGGAGGCGGGGGAGGGGGAGGGCCGCGGGCGGAGCTGTACGACAAGGTGCTGCTGGATGCGCCGTGCACAGGTGGGTGCGGGCTGCGGCCTGCGGGTTGTGGGGGATGTGGGTTAGCAGGGTCAGGTGCACGGAGCGTGCGTGGACATAAGCAAATGCAAGCTCCGCGCACGGTGTGTATCAGCGGAAGGTCACTTGTGTAACTGGGCGTTTGGGTGGCATGGATGCAGGGAGCGGCGTGCTGTCCAAGCGCGCCGACCTGCGCTGGCGGCGCACGCCCGAGGACCTGTCGCAGCTGGTGGGGCTGCAGGACGAGCTGCTGGACGCGGCGGCGGGGCTGGTGGCGCCAGGCGGAGTCCTGATCTACAGCACATGTGGGTCCCGGGCTCCCAGGGCGCGCTTACGGGCGATTACTGCCTGACAGGCCAGGGGGCACCTGTATGCGTTGGGTCTTGGGTGTAGGCATGTGAGCAACAACGCGTATCCTTCTAGGTGAAAGCTAACTGAGCATACCGCTACGAGTGTCCCAGCAACTCTCCCTATTGCGTGTGTCCTGCGCTTGCATATGCAAAGACGGATAGCCTTTCTCTATTTGCAGCTTAGGAGCACGAGTTACCGGGTTCAATGCTAGGAGGGCCATGCCACACGTTCTCCGTGGCTCCCTTGGAACCCGTGCAGGCAGCATCGAGGAAGAGGAGGACGCGGGCCGCGTGGCGGCGTTCCTCGCGCGTCACCCAGAGTTCGAGGTGGAGCAAGCCGAGCCAGTAGAGTGGGTGGCTGAACCGGAAGCGGAGGGCCAGCGCGGGCAGGGGAAACCGCGGGGCGGTAAAGTGCTGGGTGGAAGCGTCGGAATGGGGCTGGGTATGGGTGTGCCGCTCCCGGCCCCTGTGGTGACAGCCCAGGGGTACCTGGCGACTCTGCCGCATGTGCATGGGACGGATGGGGCGTTCGGCGCGCGGTTGCGGCGGCTGCGGTAGGCAAGTCCTTGCGCAGCAAGTGCGTAGGACGCACGGCACGGCTTGTTATGGTATCGACTGTCACCGTTTGTTTGACTGTGTCTGGTGCGGGCCTCAACCATCCAGCCCGGGTTTGGCAAGGGCAACGTGTGTGTCTGGTCAGCGGATTCAGCACGATAGGATGTTGCAGGGATGTTGCAGGCTGCAAAACTGCCTGTGTGACCAAGTTCGCTCGCCGCTTAGCGGTTTGTAATGACAGAACTGTGCTTTGCGGCGCATCAGCGCCAGTTTACCGCCAATCTACCGCCAATCTTGCATGCTACTGCGAAGCTACTTTTTGTATAAAGCCTCGGCCAAGTCTGTTGCCTAGTGAATCTGTTGTCGCTTGGGTGTTATGTAAGTAAATACTCCATGATCCACCTTGTCAGTCAGTAGCCGCAGCCGTGGGCTGCTCTCGTTGCGCAACCTCTGCAAGCCTTGATTGGCCAGCCAGCTGCACTTTTCACCATGTCAAGTACGCCTCTACACGATGGCGCCTCGGCGGAGGTGCTCGTGGGCGTCTCGCTGCCGGACGACCCGGTGAGCATGTCCCAATGGCATCAGGTGGCGTGACGGTCGCACACTTGAAGGGGCGTGCACCCAGATTGTTGTTATTGCTGTAAAACGATTATTAGGTGACCATCCGCGTGCTCTTGGCCGCAGAGCGCAAAGGTTGTGCAACCCCCAAACGGGTCTCCCGCCTTTTCAAGTGCTGCGGCCGACAGCGGGCGACGGTGGCGCAAGGCTGCCATCATTGCCGGCATCCTGTTGCTCGCAATTGGCATTATCCTCATCGCTGTGTTGGTTCCCGTCTTCGTCGACCGGGAGAAGACCCCTCTGCCCCCGGTGTCGCCGACGCAGAGGCGCAGCAACAACCCCGCGTTTGTGCAGATCACCAAGGACATGCAGGTATGCACAATGGCTACACCAGGGATTGCAGTGCCGTGCCCTTCCCAGCGCACGGTGGCCGCCGTGAGCAGCATACGCCCTTTTGCTAGCTGCAGCCGTCCGCCGTGGGCGTGTGCAGCAGGAACTGGTGGTGACTTGTCCTGCTGACATTGTGTTAAGACACTCTGTACCACTCCCATACATGTCCTGACACGTGACCTTCTCTCCTTGCCGTTCAATGTTTTCATTGCAGTTCGTCCAGAATGGGCAGAGGCTTGTCGTGGTGAGTGCCGTGTGTCGGTCGGTTGCCTTCCGCAGCACGCTCTTCGCTACTTGTGTGCAGTGGTGTGCGTGGCTCCTGGCATATGCCCTGCCTGCCACTCCGTGCCCGCCATCGCGCCCGTGCCTCCGCCCTCCTGGAACAGCCTCTTAACTTGGCCTTGATCACTGCAGACCGGCTTCAACGCGTACGACATGTTTCTCACCTACGTGACGCCCGACAAGTTCCCCGACACGCTGCCGGGTAAGCATGCCGGCGGCCTGCTGGTGCCGAGCCATGCGATAGCACCCTGTGACGGTAGCCTGTGCCTTCATACCCGCCCGTCCCCCCTGCTATGCCTGTGGTGCTGTGGTCATGCCGCCATGTCCGGTGGTCACGTTGCCGTGCCAGGCCTGCAGCTGCACGCACACCCAGGCCCCACCTTTCACCACAAGGCCCGGACGGTCGACTGCTCCCGGCGCTGCTGCTGCCCGCAGGTAACCGCACGGGCCGCGAGACCGCTGACCGGATGCTGCAGCTGGCGGCCGCTGCCGGGTACAACATGATGCGCATGTGGGTCGGCTCCACGGAGCCTGCCGACAAGATCCCCTTCATCGTGAGTCCGGCTACCGTTGCAGTACAATGACAGTTCTGGTGTACGGGCATTTACGTGCTCGCCGTTTTGCCGGGCCCAGGCAGCTGCACGGCTGAATCCGCTTAGGTTGTGAGTTGCTGCGTGGGCATCGCGGGCACGTGGCGAAGGGCGGGTATAAGTTCTGTAGGCAAGGCAGTCGCACAGAGCAACGTATGCGGTATGCCCCACCCACCTAGAGCCTCTAGGCTAGAGGGCCATCAGCCATGCGTGTTGCCCTACCTGTCCTCGCAGTTACAACAGAGGGTCACACACCTCACGTACCTGACATCCAGCCCATGCCGTTTGTGCTTGCTCGATAGTCGGTGTGGCCGTTCCGACTGCTCCCAACCGGTGCCCATTCACCCACACCGCCCGCAGCTTTCCCCCGGCGTGTACGACGAGGACGCGATGGTGGCCATCGACTGGGTGCTGCACCGCGCCGAGGTGCACGGCGTGCGGGTGCTGGTGTCCATGATCGACAACTGGCGCTACTTCAACGGCATCGACCAGGTGGGAGGTCCTGGGCCGGCAGGCGCCTTGCTGTGCCCTGAGCCGTGTGTAGCAAGCGGACGCCTGCCTGTGCCGTTGACCATGCTGGACGCTATTATGCCGTACGGCATCCTGCAATAAGCGCTAGGAAGGCGAGCGGGTCTGTACGGTACGTCAACATGCATGCTGTAGGCACATTGTACACCTGTACACTCTACCTGAGTGCCGCGCTGAGTAACTTTCGTCTGTGCTGTGTTCCTGCGCGCGCACAATCGCCCGAAGTTTGTGGACTGGTCCGAGACAGTTCCCCCACGGGCTTTTCCGCGCTACTCCGACAACTACGGCGAGGGCTACATGTTCAGCTTTGAGGGTAAGTGCTGCTGGGAACGAACACTGCGGGTGTGGCATGCGCGCATGCCGTTACGGGGTGCCTGTTACTGTGCACAAATGCCCTCCGTCAGCGTCTGCAACGTGAGTCCGCCACATGGCCCTCACATGCAGCTGGCAAGAAGTACGAGTGCTGGCGCCACGCCAAGTTCTTCTCCGACCCTGGGGCCCGCAAGATCTACCGCGACCACGTCAAGTACATCCTCCTCCGCCGCAACACGTTCACCGGGCGCCTGTACCGGGACGACACCAATGTGCTGGCGTGGTGAGAACGGTGGTGTGCGCGCCTGCCTGGTGCTGGGGTCCTGGTGCTGGGTGTTATACCGTACATTCGTACAATTCGTTTCCGAGAGATGCAGGGAGGCGAGCAGCCTTCCCTGCCTTGCCTGTTTGCCGGGCCCCGACTGCAGCGTTCAAATCATCCAGCAGGTGGTTATGTTGCACGAGGTCCTACAGTAGATGCCTGTACCCGTGGCGCATTGCGTACTGGTGTGGTTGCCCCCCTGCCAACACCCAGACCTTACGCACGTGCTGCCTTCCCCCTGCCCAGGGCCCTCGGCAACGAGCCTCGCTGCGAGGCCTGGGCTGAGCCCAAGTGCGTTGAGTGGACACAGTCGTGGATTGAGGAGATGAGCGCGTACATCAGGTCCCTGGACCCCAACCACCTGATTACCATCGGCCACGAAGGTTTCTTTGGGTAAGGCCAAGGGCGGGCGGTCTGGGTGCGCTCATGCGGCAAGGCAACTGGGCAGTCAGCCACCTGGGCACCTGATACCATGCAGTGCTTAAGGGGCCTGAGCGCAGGGGAAACACTGCAAATGGGGCTGCATAGCACACCGCTGCTTGGGGTGCAGCACTACGGATTTTTTTTATTACCTGGTGGCATGCTCCCTCGCTGTGCATGCCATCCACTCCCCAGTACAAGTACGCCAACCCGGAGCCGTGGAGCGACGTCATGGGGAACGACTTCGTGCCAAACAACAAGGTACAAAATACTTCGCGACAACTACCCGTAGTATGTGGCACTCGCCGCAAGGGTTGCCGCATGTGTGCACCTGGCCCACGTGCGTCCCTCCAGCCACACCTACTGCTGTACAGCGAGGTGTGACGCTTACGCCATGCCGCCGTGCAACCCTGCCTGCATGCAGGTCGAGGACATCGATTTCGCCACCATCCACGTGTGGCCGGACAACTGGAATGTTGCCAACACGTAAGTAGGATACCGAAGCCGGTTGCTGCGCGTTTAAATGCTGCCTGACGCACTCTTTGCTGGTGGTCCAATATTGCCTGAATGCATGCCAACGACCGACAGCCGCTCACCACGAGGTCAAACTCAACACAAACAAAATGGCTCCTTGCTCGCACACAGGAGCTACGCCTCGTTCCTCTCGCGTTGGGTTGGCGTCCACCTCCAAGCGCTGTCCCAGCACGTCGGCAAGCCCCTGCTGATCGAGGAGTACGGCAGGGGGTACCAGGTGCCAGGTCCGTCCTCATGGGCCAACCTCACGGCCGCCCAGAATGCCACAATTATCTCCGCTGCGTTCGCGGAGGCGGCCGCCAAGCGCAACGAGTACTATGGCCCCACCGTCCAGCTGGTGGAGGGGCTGGTCAAGGGCACGATGCAGGCGGACGACCACAGCGGGGGCACCCTGGAGGCGCAGCCCGACAGCGGCAGGCTGCTGCTGGGCTCCCTGTTCTGGCGCCTCATGCCAGGCTTCTGGACGCAGGGCTGGCCAGGTGCGTGCGGGAGGTGCTGGCCACGTGTGTGCGTGGTGTCAGGGGATGGCGTCTTTTGGGTTAGGGGGCAACATGCGTACCGCCCATGGCCAGATGATGGCGCACTCAGCACGGCCGTGTGGTAACGGCGGCCTGATGATGCACAATTGCCCTGTCCTCACTGCGCCGTTACGTTGTTCGAGCTTTGGCACCGCCTACCTGCTGCCCGCCCTGCAGACATGTACGGCGTGGAGATTGGAGACGCCACGTGGCAGCTAGTGAGCAGCCACGCGATGGCCATGCGCGACTACGTCAGCGCGCCCGCACCTTGACGTGACGTTGGCCGCCCCTGCAGTTAAGACGGGGACACAGTGTGCGCGTGCGCAAGAACACAGACACGTGTGTATATGAGACTTAACTATACAGTATACACTTAACAGCACGAGCTGAGTTGTTCCATACATGGTACTCGAAGTGTGCTGGTGGCTCGGCATACTGCTGGTTTTCGCATCCCCCTCTTGATACTCATGCTCACAGTGTTGGTTGTGCATGCAGTGTGCAATGACGGTGCAGGGGGGCATTCTCCCTACAAAACGGGGCCCCTTGTTTGGACTAAGCAGTGCACAGGTTTCTTTTCGTAGTTAGGTAGGCGTCTGGTGCAGCAGCCCATGAACATAGCATGTACATGCGTGGCCCGTACACCATAGCAGGTGCTTAGAGCATTTTAAGAGGGAGAGCATGACTGTTGGTGAAGAGGATTCAGCCTGGACTACCGTGCTGTTACCTGCTGCAAGACAAGACTTATGACCAGATGTGACCTGGACAATGACCACTACCTTGCCAGTGCAACAACACGGGGTAAGGCCCCTCGCTCCATCCCTGAGGTGTAACTGGCCTCATAATGCCCGCCCATGGCCCGTACATGTGTCACAGGTCCCAGGGTATCCGTGGTCAGGTCACTTGGGCCTGTTCCGAAGCCCCCTAGCGGCCTTTCCAACCGTTCCGCAGCGCTCCCCTGGCAGCAAGCTAGGCCTGACACAGGCTTGTGCAGGTCACCTTGCCTGGCAGATGGCCCTTTGCCTCATGCAAAGAGAGCTAAGGCGTCAAGGTGCACTTTTGCATGTCATTCCGACCCGGTTTTTAAGTGCACCAGGATTCTAGAAGAGCCTGGAACGCTGGCAACCGGCACGCTCAGCTGTAGCCTTCGGCCAACACGCTCGCGTGCATCACCTGGTACGATGTGCTATATCATCGTTGCATCCTCCCGTCTACTGATGGACGCCTTTTCTTGGCGCACGTACACAGATGGATTACGCGAATACGTACGTCTAGCTCCACAGCTCGTCATACGACTGTTTGTGTCTTTGTGTTCCTCGAGAGCATTGCACCTGAGATAAGAGACGTTTTACAGAAACTGTAATACCACCACATACCACCTTGTTACGCAAGACATCCCTTTGTAGCCCCAGTCCCACAGAAGGATGCTGTCACACGAGTTCAACGCCAGGGTCAACCGTTTGACAGCGGAGCAGAAAGCTCGGGCGGAAAAGGAGAGGCAGCGACTGGAGAAGGAACGCATCTTGAAGGAGCGCCAGCGACAACGTGAGCTTGAGCGCGAGGAGGAGCAGCGCAGGAGGCGCGTTGCCCAACAAGAAGCAGAGGAAAGAGTAAGAAGGGTCCGGCTCGCTACCTAGCGCCTGCCGTGGCCGGCCTTGTCACAGTGTGGGTCCACGGGTCACAGGCTGGTTAGGGTGCTTGCTCTACCCCGATGTGTTGACGCCCCCATAACCTTTTCCGGTTGACGAGAACGATGGTTCACCTTAGATGCATGTCACACGTACTATGGGGGTCGCCCTGGCCGTGCAGCGCACAGGGGCATTGACGTGCACCCCGTCCCCCACCTGCCAGGTCCGCGAGCTCGAGTTCCAAACCAGGGAGTGGAACAAGGGAGTGTACTGGCGAGCGGAGCTGCAGGCCCTGCCGGCGGACGAGACTGCGCTAGCAGCCAAGGGCGTGCGGCGGAGTAAGGACAAGGTGGGCGCTGCCGTCCTCGGTGCTGCAGCCGTGCGCAGCGATGTGACTTGAACTCCAGCCCAGTACCTGCGTGAGGCATCAACGTGCGTGCAGAGCAACAAGACGGACGCTTTCCCGGCTGTTGGACACCTCGCATGGCCACTACCCTGTCATACTTCCGTATGCGGGTGTGGCCGTTGTCGGTGGGTTACTGACGTGGGGCCTCCACCGCCCTGCCGCAGGTGCTGCTGCCCCCCTCGGTGGGCCATGCGCTAATGGCGCAGGACGCCTCGCGGAACGGTGCCATGCTCTTCGAGATCGCCCTGCCCGCATGCGCCTCAGTGCCCTCCCTGCCGACCCCGGCCGCCACTCCTGGCTCAGCACCCGTCGCAGCAGACGGCGGGGTGTTGCTTCCGCCCCCTTACACCTCGGCCCCGGCCGCCACCAGCACAACCTCTGCCCAACAACAACAACAGCAGCAGCCACCACTACCCCCCGGCTGCCCAGGCCGCACCCACGCGGGAGTGCTGGAGTTCACAGCCCCTGAGGGCACCGTGCTGCTCCCGCGCAAGGTGGTGCAGAGCCTGTACGGCAGCCTGGAGGCGCAGCCGTTGGGAACGGTTGTGGTGTCGTACAAGCGGTTGGAGAAGGGCTCTTACGTGCGGTTGCAGCCCATGAGCCACGGCTTCCACGAGGCCATGTCGCAGCCTGACGTGGCAGGGGAGGCGGAGGGAGGATTGCAGCAGGAAGCAGGGGCGGGAGGTGGTGGCCAGCAGGGTGAGGGCGAGGGGGAGGGTGCTGGCGGCTGGGGGCTGCGCGAGGTTCTGGAGCGGGAGCTGCTGGCGCACAGCACGCTGAGCGAGGGCGACTGGCTGACGGTGACGCACGGCGGGAAGGAGTGGCCGCTGCGGGTGAGCGCTGGGGCAGCAGGGAGGGCTGGGGAGGCATTGCTCATGGTGCAGACGGGCATGTTGGTCACTGCTCTGTTAATGCTAGGGGAACACCTGGACATCCGGTGGCCCGTGCACCAAATGCACACATCGCCTCATGCGCGGCACTGGTATTTGTGCATCGGGCGCTGTGCAGCAGTCTCGCCAGCTACTGCAACATGTTTAACATGCTCTCATTTGCCCACCGCACGCACCCGCGCAGGTCCAGGAGCTGCGTCCCTGCAGCGCCGTGTCCATCATCGACACGGACGTTGAGGCGGACGTGGTGCCCTCCATGGAGGCGGAGGAGTACCTGGCGCGGTGGGAGCGGGAGCGCCAGGAGCAACAGGCGCGGCTGGAGGCCATGGCAGCGGAACGGGCCGAGCGGGAGGCGGCGGAGGCGGCGGCAGCGGTGGCGGCGGCGGCGCGGGCAGCGGAGGCGGCGGAGGCGGCCGCTGCGCAGCGGGAGGAGCTGCGGCGGGCGCTGGAGGGGCAGCTACCGCCGGAGCCTGCGGCAGGGAGTGACCCGCAGCAGGTGGTCACGTGTGCATTCACGCTGCCGGATGGGAGCAGGGTGGTGCGGAGGTTCGGTGCGGGGGAGCGGGTGCAGGTGCTGTTTGACTTTGTGGACAGCAGGGGCGCGGGCGGGTGGGAGCGGGGGAGCTACCAGCTGGTTACGCGCATGCCGCGGCGGGTGGTGGTGCCGGAGGGGCTGGAGGGGTTAGGGGAGGGAAGGGGGCCTGGGAGGCTACTGGGTGAGGTGGGGCTGCTGGGAGGCGGCAGTGAGGCGTTCCTGCTGGAGGCGTTGCAGCCGCCGGCGGCGGGGGGCGCGGCGGCTATGGAGGTGGATGCAGGGGCTGGGACGGAGGGCGTGGCCACGGCGTAGGAGCGGTTAGTGCGCTGTGAGGTTTGGCTGCAGCTGTGGTGGGAGACTGGTACGGGCGGGCGTGGTGCATGCTGCCACTTGCACAGCGGAAGGAGGGCGTGGGTCTAGCAACGTTTGCGCGTAATGACGCATGTGTAACAGGGTTCTGTGATTGCCGAAGTGTGTACACGGTAGCTTGGTGCTGTGAGGCATGCAGGTACCGTATTGCTGGGTCGGCTTTCATGCCGATGCGTGGCCTGGCCGACAGGTCTCCTCGTGCAGTGACTAACGACCCAACGTTTAGCACAAGGTGTGCTGGGGCGATAAACAGGGTACTCCCATGTACGGCCGATGGCGGTGACGAAGGCGGCATGCATATCTGGCTTACGGCGATGCAGAAAGGCCTAAGCGGTTGCTGCAGGAGCGTACGGTTTCATGTCCTCATGTTACAAAGCTCAAGGGCGTCATGTAACACGTACAAGTCAGGTAGACAGCACGTTGTGCATTGTCGGGCGTCAGACCCACGCTCGGTGGGCGTACGAAGGAGCATTTGCACAGCGCAGTGCACGATACTTCTGCCAGCTGCCGTAGTCCGCGACAAACAAGCACGACAAACAGTGCTACGATAATCCTGTTGGGATAGTTCTGCCTTCTTTGCACTGCGAATAACGAGATCGTACAGACAGTCGATCGCCCGGCCACGTGTACTACACTCAATACTACGCAACTACGGGCACTGCAGCACATGCATACGACGTACAACAACAGTCATAACGTTTGCATCTTGTGCACGCCTACAACACCTAAGGCGCTAGCAGCACGAGCAATATTTACTCCTAGCGCTTGGACTAGTTACTCCATGACACGGACCCCACAAAGTACACTAGGTCTACTAGAACTGCAGGCTGCACTGATTTGCGCGTCATCTGGACTGCCTGCCCCTGCTGCTGCTGGAAGGACTGTGCGTGCACTCAACACCGCTTGCTATGCTTAGCACCCATCATGCGATGAGGCCGGGTCCCCTACAGCAGCGATAGTAGTAAGCCTCTGAATGGCAGGACCTGCAACCGACCTGAGCCCCTGGACGGACCGACCCCAATTATTTACCGGCGGTCTCTGCTCCTGCTTCTACGCCGCTCATTGCTGAGGCTCCTGCTCCTCTCCCGCCTGCCGTCCCGCTCGCGGTCCCTCTCCCGCCCGCGACCGCCTGCCCCGCCCCCGCTGCCGTACTCGCGATCCCGGCTCCTGCTGCGTTCCCTGCGCCCCCGTTCCCTGTCGCGGTCTCGGCTCCGGCTCCTGCTTCTGCTACGGTCCCGCCTGCTGTCCCGTCGCGCATACTCCCTGTCCCTATCCCGCTCCCTGTCTCGGTCCCTATCCCTGCCCCAATCCCTATCCCGTTCGCGGTCACGGTCCCTGTCTCTGTCCCTGTCCCGGTCGCGGTCTGCCCTGTCGCGTTCCCGTTCGCGCTCGTTCGAACGGCGATCGTGGTCCCGCCTGTCGTGATCCCGTTCACGGTCGCGGTCGTAGTCACGGTCGCGGTCCCGCCTGTCATACTCCCTGCTAGGGCGCGGGCGAGGAAAGGAAGGGTTGGTTGCCAAGGCGCCAAACATGCTGTACACGAGCTCACATTGCCATGACCCGGGGGTTGCCGAAACCCTGATTGCAACCAACCCACGCCTTCATGAAAACCCGGTACGCAGGAGCATTGTGGCTCCAGACCACATATTAGCACGCTGAACGGCACGGAGATGCAATGCGTATGCTGATCTGTCCTCAGTCCTAGACACGAACACGCAGCTCACCGCGGGCGCTCCCTGCTCCTGCTCCTGCTGGCCCTCCGCCCCTCGGGGTGCGGGTGCGACGACGACCGCTCCATGCCGCGCCCCTCGCGGCCGCTGCCCGCGCCCCCGCCGCTGCCGCCGCCACCTCTCCCGTCCCGCTCCCTATCCGCCCTGTCCCGCTCTCGCTCCCTGTCCCGTTCCCGCTCATAATCGCGCTCACGGGAGGACCGCAGCTCTCGCTCCCGTTCCCGCTCTCGATCGGCCTCTCGCTCCCGTTCCCGCTCCCTGTCGTGCTCGCGCTCCCGCTCCTTATCCGGCCCTGCAGCTGCTGGCTGCTGAGGGTGAGCGGCCACAGGCGCCGCTGCTGCGGCTGTATGCGCAGGAGCGTTGGCATCCGTGTGCGGAGCTGCATGACCTGTAGCTTGGAGCGGTGCGGTGCGGGGTGGTTCGTGTGGACGGCTGGCGGCGTGTGTGTCATGTGGCGGTTGGTGGACTGCTCGGGTGGAGGCTGCTGGCGGCTCGGAGCTGCCCGCGCGTGGCAGGGCTGCGGGTGGCGGCGGTGGCGGCGGTGCAGACGGCTGGCGCTGCATTTGGGGGTGCGGAGGCGGGAGGGACGGTTGCCGGTGCGGTTGGTGGTTGGCTTCGGGCGCGTGGGCTTGGGGTGGAGACGCAACCGCCTGCTCTGGGGACGAGACGGCTGAGGAAGGCGGGTGGGGCGGCTGCCGCGCCGGCACATGGGCAGCCTCCTGCTTAACCTTGGCTGCATGCTGCTGCTGTTGTTGTTGTTGTTGCTGCTGCTGCTGCTGCTGCTGCGGTTCCTGCTTCTGCTGCTTGGAATTCTTGGCAGCGGGCATGGCCTTGGCGCCCTCCTGCGCCTTGCCCGCTGCCCCCGCTCCCGCCTTCTGTTGCTTTGCCTGCGCCGCCTTGGCCGCGGCCGGCGCCGCCGCCCCCTGCTCCTTAAGCTTGGCGTACAGCGCCCGCAGCTGCTCGCCCGTGCGGCCGTCCTTGTCCAGCGTGCGAGCGGCCAGGTTCCACAGCTTCTTGCACAGCTGCGGCCAGGCAACGGCACACACAAGAAGGCAAACGAGAAGTTGGGGCGGGTAGGTAGGGCAGACAGCGATCGGCCTGCCCAAGCAGCATGCAGCTGGACAACCCAGCTGACGTGCAATGTCACGGCGCAGGCATCCGTACTAACGCACGTTGCACATGAACTTTAACCCACCTGCTCTCCCTTGCCCGCCGTGACGCCCTCTATGTGGCTGCCTATGGCGGCCAGGTGCAGCTTGGTGTGCTTCACCACCAGCGCGCGGTCCTTCTCGCCCTGTAGCTGCCGCATCTTGCGGATGTCGGGCAGCACCGGGGACAGCAGCGCCTTGATGTCTGTGGCGCTGCCGCCGCCCGCCCCCGGGCTGGACGTACCGCGCTCAGCGGCGGCACCTGCGGGCAAGGTGGGCAGGGGCAACAGTGGTTATGTGTCTCTCAACGGGTGTAGGCAAGGGCCTGAAGGCGGACGGCGCGCACACACGTCAGCGGGCGGGGATGCGGCCACCGAGGTCGGGGCGGACCAAGTGATCATGGCCGTCCTCACCGCTGCAGAAGCGCTGCAGGGTATGCCCTACGGCGCGTGCATTGCTTGACGTGTGCTTGCAGCCTTACCGGTCGGGGAAGTCCCTGTCCCTGTCCCTGCCACAGCAGCGGCCGCCTTCGCCTCCAGCCGCGCCTTCTTTTCCGACGGCCCGCCTGCCCCTCCGCCTGCCCCATCCACGCTCGCCGCCGCCCTCCGCTTGCCCCCGGCTGCCCCAACGCCGTTCGCCGCGCCTCCAGCCTCCTTCCCACCCGCCTCCTTTTCCCCCTTGTCCTTCTCCGTCCCCCTCCCGCCTGCCCCCGCGTCCCCCCTGTCCCCCGCCTTTTCCCGGGTCGGCTCCCTCTCCCTCTCCTCCTCATCCGGGACCAGCTCCTGCTCGTAGGGGTTGGGGTTGGCGGCCGCCTGCTGCTGCTTCTTCTTGCGCGCCGCCGCCGCCGCCGTGGCGTGGCGCTTGATGGGCATGTAGCCCGCCGCCTTGTGCACGGCGTGCATCTTGCGCAGCAGGCCCAGCGCGCGCGTCTCCAGGTGGGAGGCTGCGCGGGGCGCGGGCGGAAAGGCAACGGAAAGGGGTTGGGAGGAGAGTTGCTGAGCAAGAAACAGGGTCAGGAGCAGGAGCAGGAGCAGCGCGCTGGTGGTTGGTGGCCATGGGATGCCATCACGCCAAGGCCGCCTACGCCTTCCATCGCCGACTGCTTTCGTCATGCGCACAATCTTCTTGCAACCAGCAGCCAGGACCGCACTCGCCGCTCACCCTTGGGCAGGTCCTTGGCCGCGCCGCCCTCCTCCCTGGCCGCCGCGCCGCCCACTGCGCCCGCCAGCGCGTCCCCCAGCAGCGGCCGCAGCGTGTCGTCCGCCGCCACCTTGTCCCAGTGGCCCAGACCGTGCTGCAGCACGCCCAGCAACAGCAGCGCGTCCTCGCGGGGGCCCCAGTTCAGAGGCTGTGGGCGGTCAAAGAGGGAAGGCACCGGCAGCAGGTATGGGTCAGAGGGGGCTGTGAACTACATGATGTGTCTCGGCTTGCGTACTTCCAGATTCAAGTGCGCCCCGGCTGCCCCGTTTCGGCATGCGCATTCTGATTAGCAGTAAGCACGTTAGGACGGCGTTCGAACACACGTCGACAGCACGCGCCCGACTTGACAAATACGTTCAACTGAAAACCCTCACGCGTGGGGGCGTATAAGCCCCCTGGACTTGCCCATCTCGGCCCAGGCGCCCCTCCTGGCTCACCTTGCCCCACTTGGGCACGGACAGGCAGCTGTTGGCGTCCAGCTTGAAGTTGGTGACCGCCGGCTCGCGCACCGCCGCCACCTTCTTGGCCAGCAACCGCATGTGGGAGCAGGTGGCCAGCAGGTCGGCCGCCTTGACGGACACGCCGAAGAAGTCCAGGATGGCGTCCTGGGGGTGTGGTAGGCGGCAGCGGGCGGGTATCAACAATAAAAGAGCGGCACGGTAACAAGAGGGTGTGGTGAAGAGCAATACGTGTGCAACCACGGCCAGCAGCCTGCTGACGAGCTTTTGATCATCAAGACAGGGTTCAAGTCGTTCATACAAGGGCACAAGAGAAGCATGCAAGCACCTGCGGCCGAAAGGGCCCCTGAACCAGCCCCGCCACCCCTCACCATGCCCGCACCCCCCTGCCTCACCTTTGCGTCCTCCGCCTGCTCCGCCGCCACCGCCGCCTTGCAGCCGTCCATGAGCGCCGCCCACAGGCTAATGCGCTGCCCGGGCGTGGCCTCCTCCAGCGCCCGCCCAACCTCCGACGCGATGTCCGCCAGCCGGTCCACGCGGCCGTACCGCCGCACGCCCCGCACGAAGGCGGCGGCGTCGCGGCGGCTCAACGTGCGCGTCTCGGGCTCGGAGCCGTCCTCCTGCGGTGCAGGGACGAGGCGAGATGGTAGAGAATGAGGTTATTGGGGCACGAGCCAACGGCAAGGAGGGACATTGCACATTGAACTTCCAGGGAGAGCAGGAAGGCTGCCTTAAGAACTGAAGAAGGCAGGTAGCTGGGCGCTTCAGCACACGCGGAAACCCTTGCCGCAGGGACGTCAAGCTGCAGGTACCGGCACGTGGCCGCCCATGAGCATACGTACGGTAGGCGGACGCACCTTGACCAGCGGCACCCCGTTCTCGTCCACGTCCAGCAGCCACTCATCCACACGCAGCGCCGCACCGTCCACAGGGGGCCCCGGCTCCGCACCGCCGCCGCCGCCGCCCTTGGGCCGCCCCGGCCCCGCCCCCGCCGCCCGCCCTGCTGCCCGCCCCGCTCGCCCGCCCGCCTTGCGCCCGCCCGCCGCCTCCTCGTCCGACCCCGATCCTGAGCCGCCGTTTGCGCCTTGGTCCGCCGCCGCACGTCGCGACGACCTCGGCCCCAAGTCCTCCTGCAAGGCACCCAACCAAGCGAGCAGGTAAGCACCATAGCGTATGCGGCCGTCGTCGCATGGCCATACGGCAAGTCGACTGGGCTGGCTCTTGTCCGGATCATCGCAACCATCACACTGCACAAAAAAGCATCTCAGCAGGCCTGACACAACGCCCAGCATTGTACCTCGGCCGTACCTCCTCCTCCTTGGGTCGCTCTGAGGGTGCGATTAGCTTGGACCAGAACGTGGCGTCGTCCTCCTCGTGCTTAAAGGTGGCCACGTTGAAGGACGACAGCAGCTCCGCCGGGCCGCCGCCCTCGCCGTCGCCGTCGCCGCCGGCCGCCGCGCCGCCCACCGCCGCCGCCAGCTGGCGGCTGTCCACCACCTCGGCGCGCTCCAGGATGGCGTCGATGTCGTCCTCGTACAGCGCCGTACGCGCTCGCTCGGCGGCGCCGTGGTCGTCCTGGCGGGCGGGAAGGCCACAGGCGTACGACGAGGACATGGATCAGTCAGAAGCTGCTTGAGGCTTGCTCTTCGTCCCCTGTGCTTGCGTGACGTGCGCACTAGTTGTACTGATAGCCTGCCTATCCGAGTGGACACTTTACATGTGACAGATTCCCCCGGTCGGCCCGGCTCAAGAGCACCATGCACCCATACACCGTGTGGTCACACCATCTACTCCCCCACCTCCTGCTTGAACAGGTCCTCCGCCCCGAACCTCAGGATGGCCGCCAGCTCGTCCTTGTTGAACATCTGCTTGGCTGCCGCCGCGCCGCCCGCCTTGGCGGCCGCGGGGTCCAGGATGGTGCGGCCGCTGGTGTCCATGCGCTGGATGACCAGGTGGTCCAGCACCATCTTGCGCTTGGCGCGCTCCAGGATGTCCTCCTCCACACTGCCGCTCGTCACGAAGCTGCAACGTAAGGAAGGAAATTTAGCGTTAGAGGTTTTGACATAACCAAGGTGGTGTCATGACATGACTTGGTAGGTCCTGGTGAATGACGGTCGGGAGGGGAAGGCAGCGGGGCCCCGGGTCGACACGCAGGCTGGTACCGCCACGGGTTGGTGCACACGCCCATGCTGCTGTCTAATGAGCTTGTAGACAGCTGCGACCAGGGTGCGCGTTTGCAGCAGGTCAGGTAGAGGGCGGCGGCCCCGGCCAGGCCCCTGCCTCCTCACCGGTAGATGTTGACGGTCTCCGTCTGGCCGATGCGGTGCGCCCGCGCCTGGGCCTGCAGGTCGTTCTGCGGGGTGCACAACACGGACACAGCGTGCAGCTCAACGACAATGCGGTATCCAGGCCAAGCCATCAGGCCGTAGCTTGCAAATACATCAGGCATCTCCACGCCCGCCCTCATAATTCCGCTTGCCGCTCCCTGAACTCACGCTTTTCGCCTTGCCTCCTGCCGCCCGCCCGCTACGTTTCTGCAACCTACTCCTTTGCTTGTCTAAGCCTCGACGGAGCCTTAGCAAGTACCGTGACCTGCGGCCCACCTGCGGGTTCCAGTCCGAGTCGAAGATGATGACGGTGTCCGCTGTGGCCAGGTTGATGCCCAGGCCGCCAGCACGCGTGGACAGCAGGAAGGCGAAGTCGGGCGAGTCGGGGCGGTTGAACTGCTCCATGGCGGCCTGGCGCGCGGCGGCGGGCGTGGAGCCGTCCAGGCGCTGGTGCGCGAAGCCGCGCAGCCGCATGTAGTCGGAGATGATGTCCAGCACGCGCACCATCTGGGGTGTCGGGGCACGGGGACGCACGTGGGTTATGATCATTGTGCATGTGGTGGGGGCGCTTCGTGACAACATGATGTCCAGCGCACGCGTAATACGGGCGGCGGAACATCGGAGTGTGGACACTGACAGTGGGAGAGTGGGTTAAGAGGGCGCGTGGGCAGGCGCGTACAAACCGTACACCAGTAAGGAAAAGCCCGCCTTCGCCCGCCCGCAGGCCGCCCACCTGCGAGAAGATGAGCACGCGGTGGCCAGTCTGCTTGAGGCGGCGCAGCAGCTTGTCCAGCAGCACCATCTTGCCGCTGGTTACGATCAGCCGGTCCACCTGCAGGGACGGGACAGGGAAGCACAGCAAAGGTCAAACATTCGCATCATTCGGAAAATGACCTCTCTGAACACTTTCTCTGCACCGCTGCCATCGTAGTTGCTTCTCGTAGATGCTGATGCGTTGGCATGCGTAAGGCATGGTCGGAGCGCAAAGCGTCTGCGCGCACGGCAGCAATCGTGGGGCTCACCGCGCTCTTGTCGTCCTCGCTCCCGCGGTAGTCCTCCTCCGCGCTCTCGAACAGGAACGGGTGGTTGCAGCACTTCTTGAGCTCCGTGATGATGTTGAGCAGCGACACGTGGCCGCCGCCGCGGTTGCCTGCGGGCGGACGCATGGGCGCAGCGCGATGAGGCTGAGAAGGCAGGGAGCCAGGGTATCCGGATGACAATGCATTTTATTGTTGTGGAATAGGAATAGCTACATGTTTCTACAGGAACTGTTTGGTCAGCATGCCAGGATCGGTCGTCCGGCACTACATCAGAGAGTGACGTGTACGGCTCGTTGTCGTACAAAGCAGGTGCGAGTGCCGCCCGCGAGCGTTGTGAAGAACGGTATGTACCCCAAGTTTCTACACCGCGGGGCCCACAGCCAGGGCGCCAGCAGCTCTAGCCTAGGACGCTGCATGCACATGATCTGGCCCACTCATGCATAGCATTGGTGGCACTGAGTTATGGCACACCCCGCTGCCAAGGTGGGCCGGCCTCCTCCCGGTGCAGCCGTGCGTTATGCGCTATGCACTACCATTAAAACCCTTTCTTACGGCTTTCTCACGTAGTCAAGTACATGCTGTGCCCCAAGTTTCTACACCGCGGGGCCCAATGGCGGGGCGCCAGCAGCTCTAGCCTAGGGCATTGCGTGCGCATTGTGTTACCCACTCATGCATAGCGTTGGTGGCATAGCGTAACGGCACACCGCGCTGCCAAGGTGGGCTGGCCACCTTCCCATCATTGCTGTAATCCTCCGCGTATGGCACTACACAACTTATACGTCTCTGGCCTTCGTTTGCTTGCTTGTGGCGTGTGCCCCAAGTTTCTACACCGCGGGGCCCATAGCTAGGGCGCCAGCAGCTCTAGCCTAGGGCTTTGCATTTGCATCGTTTACCCCACTCATGCATAGCGTTGGTGGCACTGTTTCACGGCGCACCGCGCTGCCAAGGTGGGCTAGCTTCACATGCTACACCAGTCCCCTCTCTCCGAAACCCAAGGCACCGAACCTCACAGGTTACCAGGCGACCAGCTAAGCCGGCAGCCCAGCACGCCCACCCTGCACCCACCCTTGTTGAGCTCCTTGAAGTTGCGCGTGAGGATCCACTTGTAGTACTGCTTCTGCAGCGGCGTCATGTCCACGCGCAGGATGCGTTCGTTCTTGGGCGGCAGCGAGCGCTCCACGTCCTTGATCACGCGCCGCAGCAGGTGCGGCCGCAGCACGCCGTGCAGGCCCGACACGCTGTCCGCCTGCGAACATCAGCAACACCAGCACCACGGACTGCACTATCAGGGACAGCAAGTGCAGGTATCACGGCGACACAGGGAGGGTAGTGCAGACGGCGCGATGGCGGCGAGGTAGGGGAAAGCGGCTAACGGGGCTGCAGGAATGGGGGGAATGCAGGGGCCGCACCGTCTGAAGGGAGTACTCGGCCTCGAAGTCCTCCTGGTTGGGGAACTTGTCGGGCTCCAGGAAGTGCAGCAGCGCCCACAGCTCCTTGAGGCTGTTCTGCAGCGGCGTGCCCGTGATGAGCAGCTTGTTCTTGAACTGCCAGCCCATCAGCTCCTGCGGGTGCACATGCGCATGGACAGCGGATGTATCTTGAGGTACTGCACGAAGGTGCGCGCGGCAGGAAAAGTGCAGGCAACGCGCGGGCACAGTCACACGACGCAGGATCAGAAACAACAGACAGCTGCGAGAACCCCGACCCCCCTTGCCTGGTACAGGGCCGACTCCGCGTTCTTGAGGCGGTGCGCCTCGTCCACCAGCAGGTAGGCCCACTTGATGCGGGACAGCAGCTGCAGGAACCAGGATGGCAACACATGGCAGCTAAGCTTAACGGCAATGGGGAGGACTTTCAGCACAGTGAATGGCATGGCAGGGCTCCGTTCCGAATGCAACTTGGGAACCTGTCTTCACCACCGGGACGAAACAGGTCTAATGAAGGACCCCAGCAGCCCGCTGGGGTACGGTGCTCACGTGCGCGTCCTTGAGGATGAGCTCGTAGGTAGTGAGCAGCACCTCGAACTTGTGCGGCCGCGTGGCGCGGTGGTGCGGCGAGGGGTCGCAATCGTAGGCGCGCAGCACCTCCCTGCTGCGGCTGTCGCCCACGTACACGACCGCGTTTACGAAGGGCACCCAGCGCCGGAACTCCCGTATCCAGTTGGACACCGTGGACAGCGGCACCACCACCAGGAAGGGCCCGCGGATGTGCAGCGTCTCGGCCTGGTAGCCCACGAACGACACGCACTACGTAGCAGTAAATGCCAGGGCGAGGAAAGGGGGGTCAGGTGAGCGGCCGGTGAAAGTGGAGAGGGGCAAAGGGCGCAGGAGCAGGTTGTTGTCAGATGCGTAGGTACTGACGGCTTGTGGCTAGCCCACGAACGACACGTACTGGGGTGGAGGTACAACGGTGTAAGGACGGGGGTTAGGGGACGGTGGTATGTAGTGCCGAATGGCGGCGGGGAGATCAGAGGACAGCTGTTAGCCCACGAACGACACGCGCTGCGCGGTAATGAGTGCCAGGGCGAGGAAGGGGGGTTAGGTGAGCGGCCGGTGAAGTGGAGAGGGGCTAAGGGTGCAGGAGCAGGGTGAGGTTGCTGTCAGGTGCGTAGGTGCTCATGGGGTTGTGCTCCTAGATAGTTGGATGCGGTCAGGATGAGTCCTCTGTCCGAGCCGCAGGGCTCGAGGCCCACCTGCACGGTCTTGCCCAAGCCCATCTCGTCGGCCAGGATGATGTTGCGGTCCTCGCTCCAGCTGTAGATCATCCAGTTGAGGGAGTCCAGCTGGTAATCGCGCAGCTGGCCGCCTGTGGAGGAAGGGCGGGAATAAGAGAGGAGGATGTGGGTCAAGTCAACTGCTGTGGCGCTGCTACGGCAATCCGCAGCCACCCTGCCTTCAGCAAGAAGACGCACACGGGATGGCGGAACGTGAGGGAGGAAGATTGCTGAAGAATGAGCAGGTCAACTATATTACTGAAATACATATATTGCCCCTTGTCTGCGGGTACATAGACACTGTACGGCGTTCACCAAGGCGCGCATGACTCACATCCACACGCGCACGTACGACACCATCCACTCGCGCGCGGGTAATTCCTGCCTACCCACCCGCCAGGTACTCTGGCTGCTTCTCCAGCGCGCGCGTGCCCTTGATCTTGAACTGCTTGCGCGCCGCGTCCACGCTGCGGCCGGGCTCCAGCAGCCGCTGCTCGCGCTGCAGGAAGGCGTCGATGTGCGGGCCGCCGCCTGGGGTGGCGGGAGGAGAGGAGGGCAGCGGGTCGGGCGAGGCAACGCGGCACGGTCGAGGCACGACGTAGCTAGGAGGCGGCGTTAAACCATGTAGGGTGCCAGCGTTCGCATCTGTGCTTCAGTAACGCACGTAGCAATGGCGGTGGGCCGATCCCGGGAAGCCTTCAGGGGCAGCTAGCAGTTGAGAAGTGTTAGCGGCTGGTGAGGACCTTGAGTCCTGGCCTGCTGTTTCCCTCACCCAAGCGACGGTGTACCCGCTCAAACTGCAGCTGCATCCACCCACCCGCTTTGATGACGTCCTCCTTCGCCTCCCACGTGCACTCGGCGTACGGCAGGCCCTCCCACTTGACCAGGTACTTGGTCACCTCCTCCTCGCGCGTGCCCGGCCGCAGCCCCGGCCCGCGGTCCTCCTCAACCGCCACAACCGCCTGCTTCTCAGACAGCACGCGCTCGGGCTGCGGAGCGGCAGGGCCGTGGGGGCGAGGTTTGGGTGACGGTTTTCAGCAGGGCGGCACAAGGATGGGATGTCATGCATGGGGCCGCAGGGGCAGGCAAGCAGGACGGCTCGGGTGCCAAGGGGCCCTTCGTCGGACTAGTCAAAGGTAAGGCGCACGTTGCACTGCCGTGATGGTGGTGCACATGCCAACTATTGCTTCCACAAAGCCGGACTTCCCGAATAAAACCGGAATGCAAACATCACGAAGCCAAGACCACGGAGCCCTGATGTGAAGGTACCTACGGTCCAAAGCGGCTCTCGCAACCACTACCCTGCGGCAACCACGCTAGCCGTGGCAGGTCAGCTCCCTGACCCCAATTGCATGCACTGGTTGCCGTGGCGCTCCCGCACCCCGCTGTTGCATTGCTCCTCTGCCCCTGCACCACCGCCACGCCCACACACCCGCAATGCACTGTTATGCCATAATCCCACACGCGCCCCACCTGCATATGCTGCTGGTTTAGCTGCGCCTCCATCTCCCGCTCCACGTCCTGCAGCTCCTGCTCCTCCCGGGTGAAGTGCCCACGGCCCAGCTCCGCGTCCTCAACCTGAGGCAGAGAGTTGAGGGTGTCGTCGGGGACTGGGGCCCGCCCGAGTCGGTGAAAGGCCTCGCGCCCGAGCCCTCTCGCTTCCCTCAAGCGAGGTAAGGTGCTGCGGTTTGACCCAAAACACCGGGGCGCCTACCACCCCTTGAACTGCCTGCCACTGGCTGAGGGGTGCAGCCATCCGCACGCTTGCTGCATACGGTGCAATCCAGCTCGGTTCCTAACCGCCCTGGGCCCCGCCGCACCTTGCGGATGTAGTTGAGTATGCGCTTGAAGCCGCGCAGGGGCTCCAGCTTGGCCCGCCGCTCCCAGCTGCAGTGAATGTAGCTGTAGCGCTTCCACTTGATGAAGAACTCACGGCTGGCCCACGGGTCGCCCGGCACCGGGGTTGCGCCCTCCGCGTCCCTGCGAGCGCAGCAGCATGGACGCCACGCTGAACAGCCAGCCCCCACCGCAGCGAGTGCATGTTTCTGTGGCCGAGCTGTTATGTGCTTTACGAACGGAGTACGCGCCACCCATATGCAGCAAACAGCACGCCATCCCAGCGCCGCCCTTGCTTGTAGGTCGCTTATGCACCCGCTCTTGTCACGGCCACCACCCCTTGCTTACCCGTCCACGCTGTTGCTGCTGCAGACGAGCCCACATCCGCAATCACCTTTCCTGCCCTTCCGCCAACCCCCGCCCCACCCCACACGCCCCCAACGCCGCACCTGTGCGACAGCACCTTGTCCACCTCCATGTCCACATCCTCCTCCTCGTCCGGGTCATCAAACGCGGACAGCAGCTCCTTAACCCGCCCGTTGCTGCCCCCGCCCCCGCGCCGCCCCCTGCCCCCGCCGCCCTCGCTGTCACTGTCATCGCTCTCCGCATACGACACCTTGGCGACAGTGCGCTGGCTGGTGCGCGCCGGCTGCGCCCGCCGCCGGGAGGACGCCGCCGGCGCCGCTGGGGCAGCTGCCGGGGCCGAGTTGTGGCGCGACAGGGAGCCGCTGCTGCGGCGGCCAGCGGGCCCCGCTGCGCTGCCGCTGGGGGCCGAGCGCGGGCTGGCGGCGCGTTCGTCGAACGTGTTGGCCTGCGCATGCGAAGCCGAGAGCGGACTAGGCGTTAGGTACCGGCGTGGGTGCCTGTGGCCGAGGGTGTGCAAGCTCATCATTGAGCCACAATGTGACAGCCGAGACGAACACTCATTGAATGATGATGAATGGGGTGAGGAAGGGTCATGCGCCCGGCATGCGTGGTTGTGAGGAGCTGACTGCTGTGCACAGCAACAGCAAGACAAGCAGGGGGCCGTGCCGATGGCGATCAGGTGCCTCGCAGCCTCGCTGCACGCAATTTCATGGCTGTTGCAGGTGCTCCTGCCCCTCCTCCTGCTTCTGCTCCTGCTACCGTCCCACCCGTCACTGCTGCTGCTTTTGCACCCACCCTCCGCGGCCGGGCCCGCAACCCGTTGATCTCGCGGTCTATGGCCCGCGCGATCTCCTCGTCGTCGTCCTCCGCAGTGTCCTACGAGGGCCCACCAGCAACAACACAGCGTTGCTAGACGGCGAGGCACACGTGTATCAGCTAACGGCCGGTAGTGGGCGCAGTTGCACACACCCTCGCCAGGGGACGCTGCGCCGCAGGTCGCCCAAGCCCCCGGCGGCAGCCAGTGTGTAGCGTATGCAGCCAGTGTGTGCGAAACCTGCCTCAGCACGGCTTGGCCCTGCATGTAGTGCAGCCATTCCCCATGCTTCCGAGATACCCTGAGACTACTGCGTCCCATGCCCCACGAGCCGCTGCTGTCTCCCGGCCAGACGGCCTTCTGCTGCCGTAATCACCCTACACGCGGTGCTGCTGCCGCCACGCCGCAGCCGCACGCGCCGCATTTCGCCCCTCTCAGTCCACCGACCTTTAGCCGGGCGTTTGCCTGCTGCGCCGCTTGGCGCCGGGGCCTGGCCGCCGGCGCCGCCGCCCTGCCCCGCCGCTGCTGCGGTTTGTAGTCCTCCTCCTCGTCCTCCACGTCCTCCTCCTCCTCATCGTCGTTATCGTCCTCCTCCTCTTCGTCATCGTCATCGTCGTCTGCCTCCTCCTCAGACTCATCTTTGTACTGCAGATCCCGACCCAAATCGCAAGGACCCAGATGCATGGGCCTCAGTGCCGCATGCGTAGAAGGCAGTAGCCGTGCGGCAAGGGGACAGCGCTCGGCAGGCAGCGGCATGCCAGGCCACAGCTCTCAAAGCAATACCATGCCCAAGGCTACCCCAGTAGCATTCTTCGCATGGTAGGGCCCCTGAAACGGGCTCCCAGGACGCTGCAGCAGCTGCCGCCAGCCATGCACTCCGCTCCCGGGCACTGACGGCAGCCCATCACCCCCCGACAGGTGGCGGGTGGCAGCGCGCAAACGCCTGTGCTGGCGCCTCCGCCCGCCCGGCAAATGGGCAGTAAGGTCCATGGCTGTGCTCCAGACGTGTTGGTGAGCTTACCGATCGTGTATTGCGGGTGGACCGCTGGGTCCGGGTGGCACGCTTGGGTGCTGGCTTGCTCCGGGCGCGCGGTTTCCGCCGCGGCTCGTCGTCAGAGTCCGCTGCATCCTCCTCATCGTCCTCGTCGGCATCGTCATCGTCGTCATCTACGCAGTTATGTGCATGCCGCAGCTGAACGCATGCTTCACCGGCCCCTTACGCGCAACGACCCAGGTGAATGCAGCGCCGAGACCCCAAGGCTGCGACACCGTGTGCGTCCAAACAGCTTACTTGCTACATAGTCCTCATCGCCATCCTCATGGTCGTCCCTGACAGCATGCAGCGGGGTTTTCGGGCACGTTAGCAAGGCCAGTCCGAGGCCGCCGGTGCGCGAACGAGCCTATCTCACATACCAGACAGCGCATCGGTTTGCTTTGGCCAAACAACATCAGGTCGTCAACCAAGAGCATACGCAGAGCACCCAACGTCCCGTGCACACAAGTCAGGTGATGCTTTATGCCTGACACGCTTGCACTCCTGATAAATTTCAGGCCATACTCGGGTCTCTTTCGGAGAAATGTAATCAGATCAGGTTGGCGCGGGTACCTACCCAACACCCTCGTCAAAGGGCTCCTCATCCGACATCTCTTGCCCTTTGTCGCCCTGTGCTGCCCTCCGCCTGAACAGCAAGTTCAGTAAGCTAACGCATGCTTGTTGTTACACGGAGTACAGGAGACTCAAGGCGTGGCGCTACAACAAACTCGAGCACAAGAGACGTGTGTCAGCCGCACCCATTGCTGTTGTGGGCTGCTGTTAGTAAAATGATACGTCAAGGATCATGCACACTTTCTGACAGTAGAGAACGTGGGGCACACGGGGTACGTGCCTGGGCCGGATGCAGGACGCCCCATTGGGCAGCCTGCACAACGACAGATAGCACCCCTTCACAAGATAAATATCGGAATAATATACGTATGTCTCTCCTTCCTGCTGCATGGAGCCTGACATACAGACCCGCCGGGTCAGGTGCTACACGGGTGAGGCTCCCTACCCGTGCTCCCGTGCCGTGCACCCTACCTCGGCGTTTACAGCTCTGTGCTGGACTCAACAGGCATGCGTGGTGTTGGAAACTTGGAGTACAGGTAACAAGTTTTCGATGCACTGCCGTATGTGTGGTCATGCCGTGCCTTACGGTGCGCTATGGCGCAATGCGTTACCAAAACGGTATCAACGGTATCAGGGTGAAATTGCAGACACGATTATGCTGGATTATGCCAGGTTGAATGCGTCTCAGCGTACTCCAGGGTCTCTTGTCACATGCCGGCACGTACACCTTGTAAGCAGACCTGTACGGCTTTCAAGCTACCCACTCCAGGAGGGGTACCTTCCCATATAGTACATGACCTCATGCAACAGGTTCAAGGTTCCGCCGGAACTCGGAAGCCCAAGGAAGCCTCGGAATGTTGCGCACCCTTCTCACTCATCTAAGTAGTATGGCGGCTCCAAGCAGGCAGCCTATGGCAACTGATGGTGAACTGGTTAACATAAGGCGCATGAGCGCGAGCACTGCGTGCAGTGCCAAGGTCAGTGTCCAAGTCAAGCAAGACCAGCCCTGGCAAAGCTTGCATCCCAGGCACTTATCTGTCCGCAATGAAAACCCGTGCGAATGTCGTCACAACAACTATAGACTCCAGTCCTGCCCTGATAACACTTCGTCATGCCCCATTTCCGGGAGCCACCGTGGTCAGCTCCATATAGCCCGGCCCGCCGCCGCGCCGGCCGGACAGGGTCACGCCCAGCGCCCTTCGCGCCGCCACCGTGCACAGCCAGAACAGCAGCATGGTGCCCGACGCCCACCCAAACATGGCCTGCAGGCCCGCCCGGCTGGAAACTGCGCCCGCCACCAGCGAGCCCAGGCCGTAGCCCAGGCCAAAGTACAGTCCCTGGAAGGTCCCCTGGGGCGCGGGATCCGGATGGAAAGCGGCAAGACCACGAATTAACAAGGCAAGGCACCGCACGCAGCGTAAATGTGCACTTCATCTCCGTAAGGTGGCGACCACAGTGCAGTAAGTTCCCTGGAAGTGGTAAAATGGGCTGTAGATAGGATCCGGGCCCCGCGGCCCGTAACTGTGCACACCTGCAGCGTGGCGGCAAGCCCCGCGGGCGCGAGCTGCTTGCAGTTGACGGTGCCTGCGCCCCAGCCGCAGGCGAAGGTGATGCCGTGCAGCACCTCCACCGGCAGCACCATGTAGATGCAGCTGGGGCCCGCGAAGGGCAGCAGCGCGTACAGCGCCAGCCGCAGCCCGTACACCGCCTGCACCAGGTCCAGCACGGCGGTGACGCCCCAGCGGTCGAGCAGCCGGTCCTGCAGCTGGAACGCCGGGACCTCCGCGATGCAGGTGATCTGAGGGAGGGCAGTGGCGCGCAACGCAGTAGTCGGCAGGTGGGCAGCAACGGCAGGGCGTGCTCCTGAAGCTGGCGCACAGGGGCAGACATAGTTCCAACGCTGCGGTACTTACTGCGACCTTAAATACGCCGTGCACTCGCAATTTGCCGACATTGTGGCCGGAATGACCTATCTGGTCCAGCGCGGCGGCCCGCATCACGCTGTCCCACCAGTTTCAACTTCCCAACCTCCCAAGGCCTCACCGTGAGCGTCAGCCCCATGAGCGTGTCTCTGGCCCCCAGCTGCTCCAGGTACAGGAACAGGAAAGAGTCGATGGTGCCGAACCCGTATCCCATGGCGCCCGCAGTAACGAAGAACAGCAACACCTCCGGCCGCCGAGCCAGGGCCCACACGTCACGCCAGTAGTGGCTGCCGCCGCCGCCCGGCCCATCCTGCGTCACGCTGCAACCCGCCCTGCCTTCCCCGCTGCCCGAAACCCGGTTCTTGCAGTCGCTGTCCCTTCCAGCGGCTCCGTGCGCCGCCGTGGCGCCTGTCTGACCCGCTGCGCCTGAGCCATGGCCATTGGCGGCGCCGCCCCGGCGGACCACTTCGGGCGGGCTGGACAGCAGCTCCGCAGGCAGGGACGCAGCGCCCTGAAGCAGGACAACCCGCTCCTCGTCGTCCTCATCAGGGGGGTGAGCGCCCTTGCCCTTCCCCTGCGCCGCCGCCAGGCCCTTCGCTTCATGTCCGTTCTGGCGCTCCGTTGACGGACACCCTGACCCGATGTGGGTCGTGGAAGTGGTGCTGGCCGGCGTGGGTTTGTGCAGGCCGTACAGGCGCGACCCGAGGTACAGGCACGGCAGCGACAGCAACAGGTGGGCAGCGAAGGCCGACCGCATGCCCAACGTGTCGATCAGCCAGCCTGCGGGGCGGGGCGGCAGGGGTTCACTGCCTTGCCCCTTACCGCTTATTGGGCGCTAGGGTAGTTCCGAAGCCTTTGTGCCCACACGTGAGGCAAAACACCTGTCCTTATGGACCACTTCGCCGGGACCCAGTACTCACCTGCAACGGTAGAGAAGACGCCCCATCCCACCGCACCCCACAGCCGGTACTTGCCGTAGTCCGACTCCTGCAGCGCATAGATATGCAGCGTGACATCTAAGCCTCGAGGGAACATCCCTGCGCATTGCAGCGACAAGCCGGGTACGCAGCATCCACACCGTCCAAACAGCTCAGGGATAGGGGCCGGTGGCGCACCTTCTCGCACGCTGCCATGACTGCGCTGTCGGCCATGACGCCCACGGGGGACCCCAGCACCTCCGCCAGCAGCACCACCGCCAGAATGCCCAGGAAGCCACGCGGGAGCAGCAGCAGCAGCCGCACCCCGCACGATGCAACAAAGGTGCCCATGAGCACCCAGTGGTGCGCATGGAGGCGGTCGGCCAGCGCAGCCCACAGGAAGGAGGCGGGCGCAGAGATCCACGGCCGCAGCGCCCCTATGACCCCCACCTGGGCCTTTGTGAGGCCCAGTCCATGGAAGTAGACGTTGAGGAAGGGGCCCAGGCACACCAGCGAGGCGAAGTAGAAGAGGTACCAGGCCCTAAGGGCGAACTGGGTGCTGGCGAGGACTTGGGATGCAGGTGGGACGGACGGTGGCATGGCAGCACGCCTAGAGGAATTTGCTGAGAGTCTAGACCTGGTTCTTGACGTGCTGCGATGCTGGGCGGTATGTAACTAGGGGGCTGAAGGCTGGCCTGGTCACAGCGGCGGTGAGGTGCCCTGCCGTCCTGCTCCAGCCCCCCTGCGCGCCGTTCCCCCACTGATGCAGAAATGTGTACGTGGCTGCATAAGCAGGCGCCGGTCCCTCCTTATCCGACCTGCCACTGGAGGCTGCTACGTAATGGCTGCTACGTAAAGCCTGTTGGCAAACACAGCGTCCGGCACGGCGCGGCTGGGAACCAGAACAGGTCCAATAGCGAAATATGCCGCGTGTCCTATTGCAGTCATGCAAAGTCAGGTGATTCTTTCAGTATGTTAGATCAGACGCGTCCGTCGGTCCGTGGCGTGCAACACCCAACACCCAAAATGTCTCAATCTGAAAGCACTGGGTCAAGAGCACGCATGACTATTTAAGGATGTACATGTTAGGACGATATAACTTCACAAGCACTGTTGGACGTTGACAACTGCAGAACTGCTGCTGTGGTCCAATCGGGGGCTGACGCGTACTTTCGGGCCGTCGCACGAGCTGGAGTACTATGGCACTAGCAAACATAACCTGTACTATAACAATCTAAAGTGCCACTACTTGTTATCCGCGTTGACACGGAAGCTTGAAAATTCATTCATCTGTTCTAGGCGACAGCTCCTTCTGCTTTCTACTGTAGTGCACTGCCTTCATAGTCTGATACCCAAAGTAGGCCAGCGCAACATGTTGCATTTTTATCAGTTCCAGTACCTGCCAAGCCGGTTGCAAAAGGCGTCGCGTTGACAACACAGCGTGCCATCGCGCCGGTCGGCGCGCGTTGGGGCCGCCTCTCCCCTGCACAATTGTCACGAGGAGAAGCTTGTTTTGGCTGCTAGAAGACAGCCTTCGGCCTTCCGTATGAGGCGACGGCAAGCCAGCGTCGCGGTCCTCCTGGGTGCCCTCCTCGTACAGCTGTCCATCAGCGTCCACGCTTCACCCGAGGATCCCTATGCAAACGGTGCGAGCCTACGATTTCTGGATTGAACGCCAGTTCCCTAGAGTCCTCCATCAACGGGCGCCCATCCATGTGTATACTTGTGGCTGGATATGACTCCTTCATCGTACACTTTCGTGCTGCGCCTGCGCCTGCGCCTGCTCCCTCCCCAGTTGTTCCTCCCCCAACTCCTTCGGCACCACCGCCACCAACACCATCAAGTCAGTCTCCGGGATTCTGTGTGCTGGTTGAAGCCGGGTATGCGCCTTGTTGCTGACAGCACTGCTCCTGGCAGAGGGGTGTTGCCCTGCCCACGGAACGATTTAAATGACGGAAAATTAAATATTTAAGCAATCCAAAAATTTTCCAACAAAGGCTCTTTTCAGGCCAGGTCCTTTCTGCCTGTGCTATGCCGCACGCCGCCATACAAGATGCTGTCCTGTGCCGAGGATGTCCCTCTCTTTGCGCCATTGCAGGTCCCAGCCCTCCAACGGATGAGCGAAAGCCGCCAGCCGACGGTGACTTAAGGCTTGTGAACGGACCTAATACAACAACGGGCACCGTCCAGGTACAGAGTGTTCTGTGTAGCCCACCCTGGCGGTCCTTGCCTCTGAGCTCATGGGCCTGTGCAAGGGTGCAGTTGAAGTGCCTTAGCGTTAAGACCGCTGGAGGACGGGCCAGTAGTATTGTGGCTTGTTTTACCACTTCAGCAGCCTCGTACAGTGCTCCTGGTGATGCAAATTTCGTTTGCGCTCTGTCCTGGTCAGGTCTTCTTCCGAGGCATGTGGGGCACCGTATGGTAAGTGACCGGCAGCGCTTCCACTTACTGCGAATAATGCTGGGGCCGTTGTGCCGCCCTTCTGCGCGCTTGCTGTGCTTTCACCATGCAGCACAGTGGCTGTGATAACCCCCTACCTACTTCGCTAGTACGCATGACCCTGTGTTATTGACGGCCCCGCTGATCCGTTTGTCGTGTCGCCTGTGCTGCAGCGACGATTTCTTCACAGATGTTGGTGAGTGGGCCATGAGGGCACAAGGATGCATCGATCCGGTTGAAAGGCATTAGGTGTTGCCCCATACTGGACCAATATGCGTAGCCCCATCATGATAATGCGGCCATGCATAGCCCCATGATCTGGGTCATGCGGAGCAATGAAGATCTCCACGCCCCTTGGCTCATCCCACCCACAGCCGCCACCGTGGCGTGCCGCCAGCTGAACCCTCGGTACTCGCGGGGGGTGGCCATGCACGGCGCACCCTACGGGCGAGGGCGAGGGCCCATCTGGCTGGTGAGGGTGGGAGGGATCCGAATACGTCTGCAGCAACTGGTGATCCTACATGCAACCTTACGTAATGTCTATTAGAGGACGTACGAGACGCGGGGCCTCACGCCCAATCCTTGCTGGTGTGCAGGACGATGTAATCTGCTTGGGCACGGAGGCGCGCTTGTGGGACTGCAGTGCGCAAAAGCCTCGAGGGACCAACAACTGTCGGCATAAAGGTGCGTACAGTGTAACGGGAAAGCTGTTGGAGGGTACACTACGTGTCTGCCTTCATGAAATCCCTGCTGCAACAATCCTTGCAAAGAGAGCACCACGAAACGCCCCTCTTGCTGAAATCCTTTCCCCAACCCCCCTTGGACCCGCAGAGGACGTCGCGGTTGCGTGCTTCAGTGAGTTGTGTGTCGGTTGCCAAGCAAGCTGGTCACACGCAATGGGATGTAGCTGCGCCAGTGTGCGGCACCCTGCCCTTTCTCCGTCTCACAAGTGTGCTCCTCTTATCTCGCAGCGACAAGGCCGCCTCCTCCCCCTGCGCCACCGGTCCCACCTGCCCAGCCGTATGCACCTGGTAAGTCGTAAGGCCACAGCACATCCCCCGTAGATGCACCTCGACATCTGCACACATGCAGACATGCTTGCAACCTGCTCTACACGTGGCTTTGCTGAAGCCCTCGCTTCCTTAAGGCCGCTCCTGTCCCCTGCTGATTACGCTGTCGCATTTCCTCGATCATACAGACGGCACGGTTAGGCTGGTACATGGGCCCAGGCCCAACCTTGGCCGTGTGGAGATGTCCATGTTCGGGCGCTGGGGCACCCTCTGTGGCCGGGGCTGGACGCCCGCCACCGCCCGCGTGGCCTGCCGGCAGCTGGGCCTGCCCGGCGGCAGCCTGCTGTACGGCAAGCAGTACCAGGGCATCGAGCCGCCGTACCCGCCCATCTGGCTGAAAGGCCTGCGGTGTACGGGCTCGGAGCTGAACTTGCTGCAGTGCACGTACGATGCCGTGCTGGACTACACGTGCCCACCCACGGTGCCGGTCGCCATCACATGCACAGGTGGGTACGGGTAGGACTCTGGCTGGCGAAGGCATGGCTGCTATGCAGGGATTCTGAGTGCCAGTCACTATGTCATACCCCTTGTCATGTCGGCGGCATGGCTGCCAGGCCCCATAGATCGGCACTCTGCAATTGCTTCCAAAGCTGCCCTTTCCTGCCTCACGCGCAGTGCGATAAGCGGTAGTTGGCTTGATATCTGACAGTGTCACCGACTTGGTCACTTGCTTGCAGTGCCGGACGGCGCGCTGCGGCTTGGGGGCGGCAACAAGAGCAGTGGCAGGCTTGAGGTCTTCCACGATAGCTCCTGGGTGGGTCGGCAGCTGATACCGTCAACTCCTGAAAAGGGTCCTCCCTGAACACTTGGCACAACGCTATGCAGCTCTATGCGGATTTACCGTTCCGCCATTTTTCGTTTCAAGAAAAGGAGCAGGCTAGGAGGGTCTGCAAGTACACACGTCAACATGCACACCTCTTTTGTCAGTGTCGTGTCCTGCGTATCCGGTCCTATCGTGTGTGCCTTCCTTGCAGGGCACGGTGTGCAGCGACGCCTTCGACGCGGTGGACGCCACGGTGGCGTGCCGCCAGCTGGGCTTCGCCACCGGCCGCGTGGCGCCGCTGCAGCAATTTGCCCCCGGGAAGGGCCGCGTGTGGATGGGTGAGGCCCTCTGAAGCGTGGCGAACCGGTATGCTCTTGGTCCCGTCGTACATTTAGGTGCGTGGTGCCAATACGCTTCGCTTGACCATGGCTCAGAAAGTTATGGGCTTTTTGCATAACTGCAGCGTCGTAAGGATGTGAAGCCCATGGGACCAACGGTGCTGCCCTTGGCGTGCCCCTGCTGCTGCAGAGGCTGTGGGGTGCTTGGGCGGTGAGGCACGACTGGCGGACTGCCCCTTCGACGGCTGGCAGCAGAGCGACTGCCCCCACGAACGTAGGTGCTGATGGGCAGCTGCTGTGTACTGTAAGGGCCGATCATGGTCCCGAAAAGCTCCAAGAACACGCCACCAACCTTGCACTTCTGTCTGTGCACGTCTGACCTGCTGCTATGTCCCCATTGTTGCCGACTGCAGTGGACGCCGGCGTAATTTGCGAAGGTAGGGACCAGGGGGCCAGTCCCTGCCGAGTATGGGCCATCGAAAATAGCGATAAGGGGGACACATTGCCGCAGTTGGAATGCGTTAAGGGTCTGGGATTGCATGCGTGCATTCATGTAGCCTAGGGCAACGTAGGACCGCGGCCAGTTGCATTTCGCCCCACGGGGGACTGCCGGGCTGCGCCAACACCTGAACCTGTGGCACGCCTTCCCTTGGTGTACCCGTGCAGCGGCCAGGCCTCCGTCCCCCCTTCCGCCCTCGCCAGCCCCCCCGTACCCCCCGTACACTCCAACCCCTCCGTCGTACACGGGACCAGCAGCGCGCAGTCCACCGCCCATGTACGGCCTTCCTCCAAGCCCACCGCCGTACTACGGTGGGGTCGGCCCAGAGGCTCCCGGGTACGGTGCCGCGCCAGAGTACCGCCGTCCGCCACCACCCTACGGCTTATATGGTCCACGCCAAGCCCCCGCCTACCAACCACATACCTCTTACGGGTACTATGCGCCGCCTACTTACGCTGGGCCGGGGTATGCGCCACCGGGACACTGGCAGCCGGGGTATGGAAGGTATCCGCTGGCAGATGAGGATGATGGGAGGCCGACTGACACGACCCACCGGAAGTGGCTGGCATGAGCATTGCTGCCTCTTGGTCGTGCCTGACCTGTGACTGACCGAGAGCGAGCGAAGACCAAGTGACAACATCACAGCCGCATAGGCTTAGTAAGCTCACTACTAGCGACGACCATTCATGCATAGCGTTGGTATTCATGTCTGCTGGCACGACCGCGTGGTTGTGCGCTGCGTGCAGCAGGACGATGTAGGTAGGGCAGAGACCTGCTCCTGTGCAACGCTGGACGCTTAAGGGCCCCAAAACACGTGTCTGTTGCACACCTAGGCACACCGCGGCAATTCCGCGCCACGTATTGGACCCGTGCATGCTGTAGACGTTGTAGATATTTTGACAGGGCACATTATACATAGCTTTGATGAGGCGCATAGGAAGCAGCCATTGAGCCCTGACCTTCGCCGTTTGCGCGCGTCTGGGGGAGGCAAACGATACGCAGCGAGCAGGGGAGCTCTCCCGTGGCAGCGAGTGGATGGTGGCATAAGGTAGGGCGGTGCGGGCAGGTGGTCCGAGTCGTGGTGGTGGTGGTGGTGGTGGTGGTGGTAGTGGTAGTAGTATCTTGGCAATATGGTGGGCTAAGGGTGGGGTCCACCAGCAGCTGCTGTGTGCTGGACGGCACGGGACACGTCGAGTGCAGGTGGTGGTGTGGCGCAGTGCAGGGCGCGAACAGCTGGTGCAGGTGCAGGAGGTCGGGGTGGCTTCTAGGGGCTCAGTACTTGGCTTGTGAACCAAGTTACAAGGTTGAGGGAGTACGGTAGTGCGGGACAAAAGGCGGGCCATGTGTATGCCATGTGAGCGCGCGCGCGCAGGGGGTACCTGGGGGTACGTAGTCAGTCAGTCAGTTGTTACAAGCGGCAGGTGTAATTTCCTATACGAGCCGGAGGGCCCAAAAGATACCACATACCGTAGCGGAGACGTAGCTACGTAAGACCTCAAGCACAGGATCGCCACTAAGCACTACAGCCCTCGTGCTCCACCAACAATGGGGCCTTGGCCTTGAAGACGTAGCAAGGGATCATGAGTACCGTAACAGTGATGGCCACCGCTATGCAAGTACACACATGCACGCCCTCAAGCTCAACTCATGTCATCACTCCCAATCCCGAACACTCCCAGTCAGTCAGTCAGTCAGTCAGTGTTACACGGCGAGGGTTCCTGTAAACCCTCCGCAAGTGCAACGACCCATGTACGAGCCGTCAAATCGCCAGCTCAATGGGGTATCACAAACGGGTATGACCGTTCAGGGCTTTGTCGCGCTGCCAGTGCAGCAGCTGCCGGACCGCAGGCTATTACGCTAGCAGCTGGGCATCCGTGGCGGCGGTGTCGCCGTACACATCAGTGATGAGCGCGTAGCGCGAGGGCAGCGGCGTGGCGGCGTCCTGGGGTACGGCAGCGCACGTGGCGACAAGGAGTACCAGTACTTTGATAGTTGGCTTGCCTTACGCCAACGCATGGGAATGGGCAAGCAATGCCCCAGCAAGCGCCGTGCTGCGCGTGAAGCGTGCACACGCTTTCTCGCGCGCACGTATGCAGTATTGTAGCGTATGCACGCCACAACAGGAAGTCTTTAGTCATACTCCCGTCACCTGCAGTTCCAGCCACGTGGCCACGTGGGCAGTGCCGTGCAGGGAGGTGCCAATGCACAGCTAGGGTGCACAAAGTGCTGCCGCGATGCCATCTGCGCAAGCACCCTCACCTCAATGTCCGCTCGTAGGTACACGAAGTCCTGCTGCCGCTGCCTAGCATCGCCTTCCCCACCTCCTGCAGCCCCACTCAATTTACGTGCTGCCGACATTGCTGCGGCCGCTGCGCCTTGCACCCCTGCCCCCGGCTCCTGCGTGCCCCGCTGCTGTTCCTGCTGCTTCTCCTGCTGTCCCTGTGCCTTGGAGCCTACGCCCCGGAACACAGACACCTCGTTGCCGAGGTCCTGGTACGGCAGGCACGTGCCATACCGGAAGGGCGGGATGCTGTCGTACAGCTGGTCGTACTGGGGGTGCATGGCGGCCCACAGGTCCGACACACCACCCTCCGGATGCAGCACCTGTAGGGTAGGGCGTTGCAGTGCAGTCGCCCCTTGCAAGCGTTTCGAAAGGCCCACGCCTAATGAGCATGCACCATGCTCATACACCCCCAAATGCTAGTTGGTGGTACCGGCATCACACCGCACCTTGAAGGGCTCGGTGCACGTGTGCCCTTGGCACACCGCCAGCACGGCCGCCAGCGCGTCCAGCCGCCCCCGCAGCCGCGCCACCCACGCCGCATGCTCCCGAGCCACCCGCCGCCGCGCCGCCGCCCCGCCGCCCCACCCACCCGACCCTGCCGTGCAGGAGCGGCTGCCGCCCCCGGTGCCCCGCCCCGCGCCTTGCGCGCCAGTCCGACACGTGGCCGCACGTGCGCCCTGCTCCTCATTCGCGGCAGGTTGGACAGAGCCTGCAGAGGAGGCGTCTCCAGCGACGGGTGCGCCAGAACTTCTGGCAGAAGTACGGCGGTCGGCGTCGCTTTGGTCCAGGGAGGGTGCGGTGGGGCGCGGACCCAGTGCCGCGGCAGCCCAAGCAGTGGCAGCCCATGCCCGGGCCACAGCGGTACGGACCACCGCCTTGATAGAGTGGGTGTTGGAGCCCATCGGACGCATGCTGCCTGCATCCGTGTCATCCCCTGCCCCAGCTGCAGCCTCAGCCTCATCTTCGGCAGCTGCCCCTGCCTCCAGGGCTACCGCAGCCTTAGCCTGAGACCAGAGCCCGGAGAAGAAAGGCCCACCGGAGCCCTTCTGGCCGCCGTACGTGCGGCTCTCCTGTCGTACGGATGGGGTGTCGTGCAGCAGGTTGACCTGTTCGTATGGGTCCCGTTCGAGGTCGTACAGCTCGTACTCGCCGGAGCAGTGGATCACATACCTGCGGCCAGGGCAGGCACATACAGTCGCAGTGTTGCACTGCACGCCTCCTCGCGTCTACGCAGAAGCACACCGCTGCCTTTGGCTCCAGTGATGCCGGCATCGCAAGCCTATGTCCGCACAGCCTAGCTTAACCAGTTGACCGCAGCTTTGAGTCACGCACTTGTATGCTTCCGCCTTGTCGCTCCGCAGCACCCGCACCGCGCGCCATGTGTTGTTGGGGTAGTGCTTGTGGCTGTGGATGGACTCGTCGTCCCAGGAGCCCCAGAACTCGGCGCACCACCTGGCAGAGGCACACGGGCACACGTGTGCGCTGAGTCACACAAGTTTGCATGTGGCTGTAAGACCCCGCGCAAATCTGTAAGGATAACAGCCAGCACTGCAACGCCCAGCAGGCGTTCTGCAAACAGGAACCGCTGTGTGCATGGCTAGGTGACTACTATGTTACAACTAGGCGTGCCGAGCATGCAGGCTTTGCGGAGAAGATTTGCCAGTGTGCTAGTAGCGGCCGGCCCACTCACTGGTTCCGCAGTACGGCAGGCGTGGGGTAGCCTGCCGGCAGCGCGTCCCGGCCCTGCGCCGCCAGGTGCAGCGGCAGGGGGGTGCCGTCCACGGAGGGGGGCACGGGGAGGCCTGCACAAGGGAGGGCATGGGCGGCAGGGGGAAGGACAGGCAACGCACAGCGCGCTGACAGAGTAATCGGGAAGACACTGCCTGCACAATCTGCTGCGCTTGAAATGTGTGAGTGACAGAGGCGAACCTGCGTTGTGTAGCAGACAAGCGCGTACTCGACTGGCTACTGCATCACCGCTATTGTAAAGTTGTAATGCCGGAATGTGGTTACCGGCGAGGCTGGTCGCGTCCAGTCCTGTTCTCCCCCACCTGCCAGGGCCATGACGGTGGGCGCTAGGTCCACGTGCAGGGTGGTGTCGGACACGTGGGAGCCGGGGGCCAGACCGGGGCCCTGGAGGCGAAGCGGAGGGGCGCAAACCGGGGTGCGGAAGGCGCTCTTGTCCTTGTGGTACAACCGTGGGGACTGTGTGAAAGCAGACCTGCGCCATATAAAATTTAATAACACCAGCACCATGACCAGCACCAGCACCACACCACCCAGGACCAACACCAGCACCAGCACCACCCAGGACCAGCACCACCGCTCCCCTCACCGCCATGAGCAGGGGCACCCGCAGGTCCTCGTCGAAGGGTGTGGTCTTGCCGCTGCCCATGCGGTGGATGCCCTCGTGGTAGCTGGGAGGGGAGGAGGGGAAAGGTTGGGAGGGTGACTCGCGGGCCAGAGGCCAGAGGCCCCTCTCCAAGTACACCCCATCCCCTTCGCAAACCCCACCCGATTACATCCCTACCCGTTGTCGCTTGTAAACAGGACGTAGGTGGAGTTGGCCAGCCCCAGCTCCTGCAGCTCGTGCACTGCGGGATGAACACGTGGGTGGGTGGGGGCTACGGGAGTAGGCCAAAGCCCGCGGCCTGCAGGAGGAAACGCCATGGCACGGCCCACTCATTCACCGCACCTGAACTACAATCGCAGCCCCACAGTGCTTGTGCACACCCTCTCCTCCCCTCACCCAGTGCCTCCACCAGCTCGTCCACCGCCCGCATGGCCCTCAGCCGCAGCCGGAACACCTCCTCCAGGAACGTCACGTTGCCGCGGGTCAGCCTGGCAGGGGGCAGAGAACGGGAAGGGCAGGAGCGGGGCAGGCATGGGCAGGGCAGGGGGCAGAGGTGGGCATGGGATGGGCAGGGCAGGGCCAGGGATGTGGGTGTAGGAGGCACAGTGCGGGCCAGGCGTGTGTTGCGGGGTGTACATCGTGCGCTGGGCCTGTATGGTGTGTGGGTAGAGCGGCGCAGCGTTCCCCCGGCGCACATCAGGGTAAGTGACAAATGTCGGGAACGCTGTATGGCACCTGACTCGCAGCTTTGGGGAGCAAGGAGCAGGAGCAGGAGCATGCCCCGCCCCCTCAATCCTGGGAACCCGGACAGTCCCTGCAGTAGCCCCTGCTTCAGCCATGCATGGGCCAACCCAGTGCAGCAGCACCTCCAGCCCAATACCGGTGCCCCGACCGCTCTCCGCACTCACAGCAGCAGGTCCCGCATCCACGCCGGCTTGCCGTCCAGGTCCGCGTCGTTGAAGGAGGGCGGGCGGGGCAGCCGCGCGTCGCTGAAGAGCTCCCAGTGCCGTGAGGCGGGCACAGGGGGGTACCACTGCCGGCTGCGCAGCGAGCCGCTGGCGTTGTAGCTGGGGGGTGGGTGGAAGGAGTGGTGGGGGGGCGAGGCGGGGCGGCTGTTAAGGGTGACGAACAGGTAGATTGCTTGTGGAGGAGAGGCGAAAGGGGTGTGCTGGGCGGTGCGCTTTCGCACTGCGTGGTGGGACCTATGCTGCCAAAGCGCTCCCCTCACTCGTAGTGCATGCTGTGGTGCGGGACGGGGATGGTGCGGGGCGGGGCGATGCTGCGTTACCCTGCTGCGAGCCGCCTCATCTCTACCTCCCGTTCCGATTCCAGCATTTCCCCCCTCACTCGTAGTGCATGCTGTGGTGCGGGGCCGGCGGCGCCACCTGCAGGTAGAACGGTGCCCCGCCGCCTGCCCCCGTTCCCGCCCCCGCCGCCGCCGCGCTCCGCAGCATGGCCAGCGCCTTGTCCCGCACCACGTCCGTGGAGTACTGGGCTGCGGGAGCAGCCAAGGGAGGGGAGAGGGACGGCGAACGATGGAGCTTGGCCACCCCATGTGCAGACCTTTGCTGTCCTCCCTCCCCAACCGCGCATGCAAGGGCATGGCGTGGACACGCGCAGTCCGGAAACGGTACCGCCACATCGTTGTCAGCACAGCTGCAATCTATGCCCGGTCGACAACGCGCCCTATCATCCTGGGGACACGCTAGCCGGCCAGCGGCCAGCTTGCCTTGCCCACCTGGGTACATGCGCGGCTTGCCCCCGTTGAGGGAGAAGGCGGGGCAGTAGTACTCGAAGGTGAAGGGGTGCACCAGCGCGTCGAACACGCTCCAGCCGGAGGGAGGGGTGCCGCAGTTGACAATGTTGTAATCCACGATGAACTTGCCTGCATGTGCATTTAGGGTAAGGAGAGATGAAGGACGTCGGCGTTGGAGTTTCGAGTGTGGCCGGTGGCGCTGTGCCGGCTCTGCCGAATGTCGGGGCGTGCAAGCTGCAGCGCGCACACCACGCCATCCGTCGAGTTGGACCGCTGGACAAGGACGTCCCCCGCCTGCTGCTTGGCGTCCGCCTGCACTGTTGCAGCTGTACGGCAGTTTACCTGTGTACAGTGTGGTGTAGCCCGCCTCCTGCAACCAGCCCGGCAGCCAGTCGCGGTCCAGGCCCAGAGCGCGGAACTTGGCGTAGCCGCCTGCATGTGGGGCGGATTGTGGTATGCGATGGCGAGCGTGTGGATGGAGGTATGACGGACGTGAGGCCGAGTCCATGTCGGCGGGTGCCACGTGGCGAGGGCGCGGTGAAGGCGATGGACCGACATCCGGAACCGTTCCGGAGACTGCAAACTGTTCAGCAGCGTTCAGCAGCGCAGGCAGGCAAGCGTGTCGCTTTAGTGTCGCGTCGAGGCCTGTGTGTTACCCCTTCGTCCGTACCGTGCGGCCCCAGCACGTCCGTGAAGTTGGTGTTGTGTGCGAACTGCCCCTTGAGCAGGTTGACGCGCGAGGGGCAGCAGATGGGCGTGCTCACAAAGTGGCTGGAAAAGGTAACGCCTGGCACGGGGTGCAGGGGAGGAACACGGGTTAGCCACACTGTGTGCCTTCTTACACCCTTAAGCGCTGCTGTCCGCCACCCTGGTGCCGCAGGGACCTCCGCAAGGCTATGCATCCACCCCAACACGCACCACCCCATGCCTGATACACACTTCATACCGTACCCTGCCTATCAACAGCTCGCAGCCGCAGCCTGCCTTGCTATGAGCTGCATATCGCTGGACATGCCACTTGCTTCGCCCTCCAATAGTACCTGCTCTGCATTTTGCTCCTGTTTGACGGCAACTGCATCGCTACACACAGGGACCTGCGGCCAGCATGCATATACCCCACCATCCCTTGCGCTCTGATACACTCTGACAAACGTCACACTGCACACCTCTGTCCGCCAGCAGCCTGTTGGTTGCGGGCATGGCCAACGGTCCGCTGGTGTCCATGGTTGCGTCCAGGTCGTCCGTTAGAATGACGATGAAGGAGGGCCGGGTGACGGGGGTGGCGGTGGCAGCGTTGGAGGTGGAGGTGGCAGTGGTCCCGCCAGTGCTGGCCTCTGCAGTTGGCCCTGGCTCATCAGCCGAGGCAACAATCCCGGGCCTCATGACCGAGATCGAGAGTGCGGAAAGGAGGATGAGTAACGGAACGTTCTTATTGAGGGCTGTTGTGCAGGCCATGCTTCGCGTCTTTGCGGGTCGCGGGCGGGTTCTTTCGGCCTTTGGCACAACACTCCCGCGCCAGGCCGTGCAGGCCACAAAGGCCTTTGCGGTAGAGTACTGGCTGTGAACCGTGTTCAAGAGCTTACATTGATGCTGTTACATGCCGCGCGTACACGCGCAATAGCATGGTACTTCGGGGCTCCGAAGCCGGAGCGCCTTTGCCCTTTTTTGGTCCAAACGCGCACCTGGGAGTCACAACAGGTGGGCAACCTGAGCTGCAGAGTCAACGCACTGCCGTGCTATCATGTTCACCAGCCGTACCTGGAAGCCGCACGTGCCCGTTGGGGCCATAGCGTGCGTTGCTTCTGACCAGCACGTGCCGGCACGGCTGCAGCCCCTGCTCCCTGGCGTACACCTTTTCACGTGCACCGTGTCCGCTGTCAGGCTTTGAGCGTGCCCACCAGTTCACTATGAGCCGATGATTATCATTGTCATGTTCCCTGTCAGGATCATAGACATTCATCAAGGGAAACTGGGCTCAGGGGTTGAGGCGCTCGTTGGGCTCCCCTGCCTTGAACGCGTCTCCCCTGGATGGGTAATGCTGACACGGCCTGCTTCCTAAGGCAAATCGACCAAGTGCCAGCCTTTATAGAAACACTGACTAGCCTGATTAGGCCTGATTGCTGCTTGAAAGCTGCAGGCTTCCTCCATTCCGCTTTCGATCGACCTCTTTGCCACCCGGTGCTGAAGCCAGTGAGCTCCTTCGCCTTATTGACAACTTTCCATATGTTGCATATCGCGTAAAACAGCTGGTCTCCCGATCTACGCCAGCCGGGCTGTTGGCGCGAACGCGGGCGGCGACGCGCTGGCACCATGCCGGCTCCTACAGGCGTTCAGAAGCGTGAAATTAGTATAGATGGCATTGCCAACCGTGTCCGGTGGCTGCCAAGCATGCCGGCCGGGCCTCCCGACCTGGACGGGCGCCTGACCAACCACGCCCTCGTCGTGTGGGGCCAGCAAGACAGCCAGGAGGTGCGGGTACACCTGCATTGGTGTTGCATATCCAGCTCAGTGTCCTTCCTTTGCTTCACTGCACATGTGCGTGTCCATGCTTGCGAGCATCACCATTGGGGGCAGGGTGCACAGCCGACTGCAGTGAAGCAGCGCCTTGGTCCTTGCAAGCCCTGAGCCCCTGCCCTTCCCTGACGGGCATGCCCTCACCGCAGCCGCACCCCCCTGCTCCTATCAACGCCCCCCTCGTCCCCCTGCTCCTCCCCAGGACAACTATGTGGTGGTGCACGACCTGGTCATCACCTCCCGGGGCGGCGCGGTGCTGCGGGTGGAGGAGGAGGTGGTCACGGCCTTCACGCACGCCGGCAGCATGACGGACCTGCACGTAAGGGAGACGTATGCTGTTGCAAACTCGTGGCGAATCGGGGGATGTGGTGTGGGGTGGTGGCAGGTACACACCGTGCGGCATGGGGGCCTGCGCGTTAAGGAATAGGATGCAGCCACAGGCTTGGAGCAGGACGGTGTGGGTGGGTGGAGCCAGGGGCACACCGTGCGGCATGACGGACCTGCACATAAGGTAGATGTGTGCTGATACAGACTCGCGGCGAAATGGGGGATGGGTGGTGGGATGGTGGCAGGTGCACACCGTGCCACATGGGGCCCCTGCACGTTTGGGGAAAAGGATGCGGCCACAGGCTTGGCGCAGGAGGATGTGCGTGGGTGGAGCCGAGGGCACATACCGTAGTGCGGCATAATGGGACTGCATGCGAGGGATACGAGTGGCGCTGCGGAAGGGGGCGAGGAAAGGTCATGGGCGCACGTGCAGCGCAACGGAGCTGCTCGTGCAGGACCATGCTGTGCAGGGGAAGGCTGGGAAGCGCGGTGGGCCCGTTGCGCTGGGAAGAGCTCCAGGGCTGGTGGAAGGGCACGGCGAAGGAGGCGGCACGGGACAGGGCCTCAACGGGAGACGCAAGCCCCCAAGCATACGCCTCCAGCCCGTCTTTGCCCCCACTCACGCATTACTTGGACTTGCTTCTCCTCCCCGTTCCACGCAGGTGTGCGAGCAGGGCGGCGGCCAGGTGACGGTTCTGTTCGGCACCACAGAGGGCGCGCTGCACCTGCTGCGGCTGCGGGTGCCGCGCACGCCCGGCTGCGGCCCCTCCGACCTGGAGCTGCTGGACGCCGGGCCGGGGGCGGGGCTGGGGGCGGAGGAGGGCGGCCTGGCGGCGTGGCTGCGGCCGCACTCGGGGGCGGTGGCGGCGGTGGACGTGCAGCCGGACACGCAGGTGGGGTGGTGCTCAGGGGGGAGAGGTGCTCAGGGGGGAGAGGTGCTCAGGGGGGAGAGGGGGCTTAAGGGCTTAGAGGGGGAAAGAGCTGGATAGGGGTTCTGGTGGGGAGGTGAGGTGGGAGCTATGTCTTGTTTGGGGTGTGGGTGCTGGTTCAAGGATGCGGGTTGCTGTGGGAGTGCTTGTGTGGTGGTGTAAACACCCGCGCATGGGGTGAAGGACGCTTGGGCGTCCGGCATTGGCGGTGCAGGCGTGACTGCACATCCAGTGGGCCCGGCCAGGCTCTCACTGAGGTGACTAGGTGTTCGGTTCTTGCCTGTATCCTACAGAAACAGGCTGTTCCTCCTGATGGCGGCAGTAACTACTTGTACCAAGCCTATCCTTGGCTGCTAACCCCTTGTGCTTTTCCCACGCATGCGCGCAACAGAACATCCTCAGCGTTGGCGCCGACGGTGCGCTGTTCGTACTGAACCCCGAGGACGTGGCGGCGGCGGCGGCGTCAGCGGCGGCGGCGGGCGCCGGCGACGATGACGTGATGGACACGGAGGAGGCGGCGCGGCGCGGCGGCGGCGGCGGCGTGGCGCCGTACAAGGCGGGCAGCGGCTGCATCGGGTACACGTGTGGACGCTGGGTGGACCGCAGCCTGTTTGTCACGGTGAGCCCTCATCACCCAACCCCTTGCTGCAACTTCCACCCAGTTACGGCACCTGACGTGGCCCCGTGGTGACCCCCGCGACGCGCCATGACGGAGTACCGCTGCTCCCTCCGACGGGGAACGCAGCCGCGCCTGAGTCTTGCCCCCTCTTGCCCCCTCTCCTGCCTCGCCCACATCACCACCGCCCAGAGCCGCCCCTGAGTTTTGCCCACTCAATGCCCCCTTTTGCCCACATTTTGCTCACCCTTGCCCCCTCTCCTGCCTCAACCCCGTCACCACCGCCTAGAGCCGCTCCGTGGGCGGGCTGGAGCTGTGGGACGTGCGCTGCCCGCCCGCGCCCGTGCGCCGCTCCCGGCCTGAGTGGGGCGCCACGGGGCTGGGCCCCGCCGACCGCGGCTGCCACCGCTCGCTGCACTGCCTGGCGGTGCACCCCTCGCGACCCGACTGCTGCGCCAGCGGCGGCGCCGGCGGCGCAGTGGCGCTGTGGGACCTGCGGCTGACGGAGCGGCCCATGGCGCTGGCGGGCGTGGACGCGGCGGCGGGGCCCGTTTGGGAGGTGCGTAGTGCTGCAGTATGTTGTGGGGTGCGTGCAAGCGTGTGGTTCTCCGCACGTTCGGGAGCTGTATGAGCAGCAGGTTCCGAGACAATGTCACAACGCGTGGGACAGAAGCGATACGCACATGAAGGATCCGCCCTGCGCTATGAGGACCGGCAGGTGACCAGTTCATGTCGTTGTGGCACGTGGCTGTGCGCGGCATGGTTTCATGTAGGGCCCCGACCACGCTGCCTCTGCTGTGCCCTCAGGTCCGTTTCGACACTCGCGAGGCGGCCTACGGAGCAGCGGACGCGCCCACAGGCGGCACCACGGCGCCGCTACCCGCCGTACTGTTCTGTACGGAGGACGGCACGCTGGCACGTGCCTCGGCGGCGCCGGTGGGTTCTGGAGCGCCGGCGGACGGCGCGTTGGCTCTGGGCTGGGGCCAGCAGCCGCGGGATCGGGGTGGTAACAGCAGCAGCAGGCACCAGGTGCTGCAGCAGCTGCCCACCGCCATCAACTCGTTTGACGTTGGGGGGCCATTCGGGCGGGACATTGTGGCGGTCACGGGGAGGCAGACGCTTCTGTACACCCACGGGTAGGATTTGGCTAGGGGCGGCCGGGTTGCATCAGGACGCAAGACAACAGAAAGGCAGAGGTGGTGTGGGCGCCAAGGACGCAACGACGGACACGGACCACTGCTAAAATTCCGGCGTTGTATGTTGGCGGAGATCGTGGGTTAAAGTGTCCCTGGGGCTAGCTCGTGCATCCTTTTGCGATGGTACACCTGGCAGGACGCACGTACATGTGGGCTGCTGTGACGCTCATAAGGCCGCTTTGCCGTGCTGCGTATTTGCGTATGCGTCCATGCGGCTCAAGGGGAGTGCAGCAGGGCAATGTATTGGATAGGAGCCTGGGACGCAAGGAGGTGTGAGGCATTGCGACTTGAAGCAAGCACTTCATGCCTGGGTGGAACGGTCCTCCAGGTAAAAGGTGAAGCGGTGGCAGGGATTTGGCGGCATGCCGTACTAACCGGCATCAACTGCTGCCGAACGATCCACTTTGTAGCTCTGCCGCGGCATCCTGCGAAGCTCATTGGAGATGTGTACGCAACTTTGCTTGTGAGAACCTGCATGCTCGCTACAAGGTTGCCGCTACACTATCGACTAGGGCCAACAGCTCGGGCTTCAACCTCTTTGCGCACAGCATGCGGCACACATGGAATAACAACTTTCAGTGAACGATTGAGAAGCTAGCTGGACTAGTTTGCCGGTCAGTTGGCGACCGGCCTGCTGTCGTGGCGCTCCAAGAGATGCACCATCCCGCAACATTTCCGCTCGTTCTGGCGTTCAAGTGCACTGCGCCGTAGATTACTCTGTCAAGGAGACTTAGCACCTATCACTGCGACCGTAGCGTGCTGAGGACACGAGAGGTGTTGCGCGCGCAGTGACCAGCCCGTTCAGGTCAGCATGCCCTACGGCCGGCCTGGGACCTTCTGACCTTCCCAGGTGCACCATCCCAACCGGCAGCTGAACCGCCCACCTAGGGCTTAAGTTGATTACATACGCAGACAAGGCGAACAGCAAGCTGTTCCCGAGGGCGACAGCACGTGGGATCACTGACACACGGCAGCCTCAACAAGGCATACGTTACCCTACCTGCCCCTTCACACCCACGGCACCCGACCCCACAGGCTGCTCTGCGCCCCCTCTCCAGCATGCGTTCGGGGCGGCCTCCAGGCGGGCCCTCCACGTCCACCTCCTCCGCCCAGCAGCACCGCGGCCTGCGCGCCCCTCCCCTGTCCCTCTGCCAGCTGGGCCGCCCCACACCAGTGGACCGCCCCACACCCCCTGCGCCCCCACACCAACCCCTCCGCCCCGCCATCCCGCCACCCGCGTCCCGCGAGGCCGTGTACGACGGTGTACGGCTGTGCCTGACATCCATGCAAGCCGTACAACGGCGGGCGCAGTCCCTGCACCGGCGGCTGCACGGCGCGCTGCAGCACCTGGACGGGCTGGACCTGGCCACGCGGGAGGACCTGCGGGAAGCTGACCGCCTGCGGAAGGTGCTGGCAGCTGCCATCAGTTTTGCGGTACCCTCGCCGTACATCGGTACTGCTGCAATGGGTGGGAGGCCGCAGCCAGAGGGCGGACGTGGTGCTGGTTACGGCCAGCATCCACTGGAGCACCCTGTTCTGGACACCTCCCAACTGCGCAGAACGCCCGACCCCTTGGAAACAACCGCCAAAAATAGTGGTAACAACAGCGTCAGCAGTAGTACCAGCACGGCGGCTGCATCTTATGGTGATGGGGGCGGGGTCGAGCCGGAAGGCGGGCTGATGCCGCTGTTGCACCGTGTGGACGCGGCCCGTGCGCAGCTGGCGGCCATCGGGTCCCGGCACGAGGGCGGCGCGTACGGCCCCCTGCGGCGGTACTACTTCGGCGCCGACGAGCCGCTGACGGTGCTGGCGGTGCGCAGCCGGGAGTACTGCCGGGTGCTTGCGCGGGCGGCGGAGGAGGGGACGGCGGCGGAGGGGCAGAAGGGGGAGGAGGAGGTCGAGGTGAGGGACGCGAGGAGGGGGGCAAGGTGACTGACCTGCTTTGGGGGAGAACGGGCAAAGGTGGTATGCTGGTTAGAGGGCAAACCGGCTGGGAAGGCATGCGTGCGCGGCAGCCTGGTTGCGTTGGCTGGCTTTGACGCCGAAGGTGCGCAGCGGGCTGGGGCGCTGGCAGTCCTGACGTTCCCGCTTTCCTACCAGCGATGCTGTTCCCTCTGCTGGGTGCGAACGGTCAGCGTCGGTGCCAGCCTTGTAACACTCGCGTTACGCCACAGTCGAACCGCCGTTCGCGGCCTGCCCTGCCCCCACCCCCTCCAGTGGCCCCACGCGGCGCAGCAGCTGCTGGAGGAGGCCACTCTGGCGCTGAGCTCCCGGACCATGCAGGTAAGCCAACACCGGGAAGTGAGCATGTGTATGTGCGTACGCAGTTTATCGAGTTCTGATCTTTGTGTTTGATGTGGGCTGGGGGCGCCTGTGTGTAAAACGGAACTCACCCGTACCCTCATACACATCACATCGGGGGCCAAGGCTGCGTACTGTAGCTCAAACAGACCGCCACAACCCTCCGAACCCGCCCCCAAAACAACTGTCTCCAGTTGATTTGACGCGGTTACCCCACACTTGCTCCAGGCTTTCCTAGCATTAGATGAAGACGCGCTGGGGCAGCTGGCGGAGCAGGCGGCGGCGGACGCGGGGGCGCTGGCGGAGCTGCGTCACGAGCTGACCCTGGTGGTGGCGGAAGCGGAGGGCCGGGGGCTGCCGCTGCAGCAGCTGCTGCGCCTGGCGGACGCGGGGTAGCAGCAGGGCTGGAGATGGTGACGGTGTTGGTGGTGTCGGGAATTGGAAAGGTACGGCAAGTGGAGGGCAAGGCGCGTGGGGCTGTGTTGGTGGGGCGTGGGGCTGTGGTGCAGGAGGGGTGGTGGGTTTGCCAGGGTAGCTGTGAAGGTGCGTAGTGTGCGCATCCTTGTAAGGCTTGTTGGTGGTCAGCGGTGAGGCATGTGGTGGGCTGTAAGAATTTTGCTGTTATCGCTGTGGGTGAGCATGCTGGGCAAGGGGAGCGCACCCCGACGACGGTACAGAACGTTCTGAGCTGTTGCTTAGTGGCCAGTGGGAGCACGAGAGGGAGCGTGGTTTTTACATTGCCTTTACGTTGCATCATTTTCTGCAAGCCTGAGCGTGTGTGGGCCACTGGCATTGAAGGGGCCACAGAGTGCATGGACGTTCTTCTGGGCTCCCATAGCCTCTGCTGCTGCCGCAGTGCCGCCAGGTGCCGCTGCAGCTGTCACACGCCGTCGTACATGGAAAGTCCACCTGCTCAGCCGCAACAACTGCACTATGGGGACGAGGTACATTGTCAATTAGACTGTCACAATATGTATGTTGTAGTACGTGTAGACGTTCTCGAATGCACCTCCCAAACTCTCCATGCTTGAGCTAGGGGCTGAGTGAACGCCGATCATGTTCGCTCAAGGAGCGGATACCCGCTTGTTTGGGCAAGAAGAGCTCCACTTACATAGAGACCTTGTGAATCTTGAGTATGACCTCCAAGCGCTGGTTGATCGCATCGCAAATGGAGGGACTGCTGCAAAAGAGGCAGCGGTAACCGACAAGCAACTCCAGGAACTCTTATCGAAGATACGCGGACAGATCAGAGACCTCAGTTTGTTGTCAGAGGAGCAGGACACGTAAGTCGGGTGCGCACCGCCACCTGCAACGGTAGGGCCCAGCCACAGGGCCACACAACATCGGGACTCACTGGCGTATGCGCTTCACATCTTCAGGGATGAGCAAGCGGATGCTGTCGATGCCTGCGTGGAGCTGCACCAGTCAGAGTATGAGCGGTGGGTGCAGGCAAGGGTTGACGGGCGCATGGGTTCTCAACCGCTGGTTGAGTCTCTTAACGTCCCTCGCCAGGTGCCCCACCGCTGCGGTGTCTCGTTATCAGCACTCATGTAAATGCCTTTCCGGATGTACCTGACACGCAGCCTCGCTGCCGCCATTGCGGACGCGAAGAAGACGGCCAAGAAGCAGCAGGAGAAGACGGCGGAGGAGCAGGTAGGCGCGGGTGCTACAGCTCACTGCTCAGCTGTACGGCGTGGCCCTTACCCAGCAAGCCAGTGGCCAGTGCTCCGCATCTTGCCAACAAGCACCTATGTATAGAAGCTGTCAGGCTCATGGAGCCTCGCGCTGTGCTGATTGTCCCAACTACGCGTACCATAATGACCGAGTGCGCTTGCTCCCTCGCAGCGGCGGGAGCTGTTTGCGGGCGCCAGCCTCCCTGCGCTGCAGCCCGGGTACCGCACCGTGGCGGAGGCTGCGGAGGGTGCGGGCGAGGTGACGGCCAGCCTGCAGCGTGCCAAGGCCCTCATGGCGCAGCAGATAGAGCAGACGTCGGCCACCATGGCTGTCTTGGGTAAGTCGCGTGTGCTCTGTGCTGGGCCCGGGGGCTGGCCAACATTGAATGCTTTGGGCACGGGACAATCGCGAAGCGCCTACTGTGTCTGTGCAGCTGGTGCACGCCGCTCCATGGCCCAGCACAGCCGATGGGTTACTGTGGTGTGCGTTCCTGCCCTGCACGCTGCTCCCCACAGACAGCAGCAACACCACCCTGGGCGCCGCGAAGGATGAGTTCACCGACCACAAGGGGATCAACAAGCAGGGCTCCAAGCTGCTCAACACACTGCACAAGCAGGAGCGGAACGACAGGTGGGCGGGGCTGCAGTAAAAGATGGGCCCTGGTCACAAGACATGCATATGCTGCCATGTCATCCCGCCTTTCCGGGCCATAACCTCAGTGGTACGCCTCTCGCTTCTACTCACTCGCACTTGCGGTACCTCCGCAGGCGGCTGCTGTGGGCCGGCTTGCTGCTCTTCCTGGCCGCCTGCTCCTACATCGGCTACAAGCGGGCTCCCCTGGTGGTGCGGGCGCCGCTGGACATGGCGCTGGGCACCGCGACAAGCTCGGTTGCGGGCCTGTGGCGCAAGGTGGGGCCTTCAGGGCGGGTAGAGGAGGATGTAGGACCAGCATAAGCATCGGTAATATGCACAACTTCCCTGCTGCACGGTCGGTGCGCTAGACTACAGCGTTGTGCCTATGCATCCTTGCTCGCGTAGCTTGCATCTATCGCCGAATGCCCTCTGGTTCCCTTTATCCCCGTATCGCAGGCCCAGCCGCTAGTCCAGGAGCAGCTGCAGCACATCACGGGGTCCTCCGGCCCAGGCTCCAAAGGGGCGAGCGGGCCCCGGGGCGCCGCCAGGGAGCCTCCCCCCGGCTGGGTCGACAGCCCGCGCGACCCCCAGCCTGGCCCGGCGCAGGACCGCATGCCGCCCGACCCGTGGGACGTGCCCGACCCACGGGTCAGGAACTACGACTACGACAGCGACAGCTTGTACGGCAATGAGCGGCAGCATGGCGGCGACCGCGCAGGGCATGGGCAGGGGGATGCGGAGCATCCTGCATCGCGGCCTGGGCACGGCTCGCGGCATGGGGACCCCCGGGAGCGGCGGCACGGCGGCGCCCCGGAGCGGCGGCGGTTCAACCTGGGTGGCGAAGATGATGACTCGGCGTGGGCTATCAGGCGGCCGGGGCAGCAGCCGCCCCGGGAGGCCGAACCGGCACAGCATGGCAAGCAGCAAGGGGACGAATTTGAGTCGGTGTGGGGCGAGCCTTCGCAAGCGGGCCAGCCTCTGCAGCAGCAGCAGGGGCAGCAGCAGGAGCAGCTTGAGCCTGAGACCGTTGCTGCAGAGGAGGCAGTTGTTGAGCAGACGGAGCAAGGGCGGGCAGTTGATGAGGAGCTGGAGCAGAAGCAGGAGGAGGAGAAGCAGGCCGTGCCCCCTGTGATGCCTCCGCCGCCCAGTCAGCAGCAGGCGCCTGAGGAGCTGGAGCAGGCGGCGGTGCCGCCGGTCCTGCCGCCCAAGCCGCAGCAGCGGCAGGACGCCGACGAGCAGCAGTGGGCTATGGACCCACGGGACCTGCCGTACGGCAGCTTGAACGAGTTGTACGGCGGCGGTGTCGGGGTGGCGGCGGGTGGCGGCGCTGCTGGCCGGCCAGCCGCGCCTGCTGCTGCGGTTGGTGAGTCTGACAAGGCAGCCAGTGCCTCCGGCGTTGAGGAGGAGAAGGATGCTGCTGACCAGCGGGTGGTTGAGGCTGCCAGTAAGGGGCCGGGGGCCAGCTTGCGCGTTGGCGGCGGGGCAGCTCGAGGAGGACTGTTTGGGCATGAGGACGAAGAGGTGGAGCACGTGCGCCCGCAGCAGCAGCAGCAGCAGCAGCAGCATGCTACTGATTCTGAGCCGCAGCTACCGAAGGAGCAGTCCACTAAGGAACAGGAGGATGGTGTTGCTGAGCCTGAATCGGATTCAGCGCGTGGCGCCCCTGAGGGCCTGGTTCAGGACCAGGAGGCGGGGGCTGGGGCTGCGGCTCAGCGTGCTGCCGATGAGGCACGAAAGGAGGAGGAGGAGCAGAAGCCCGCACAGGCCGCCGAGCCTGCCGGTGGGGCTGAGGAGGAGCAGGGCGAGGGTGCGGAGGCGCAGGAGAAGGCGCAGGAGGAGGGCAAGGCGGACGCCTCGCCGGACGAGCCTGTGCAGCCGTCACCCGAGCAGCAGCAGCAGCAGCAGCAGCAGGGCCGAAAGCTGACAGCAGAGGAGGATAGTGAGGAGCCTGAGTCTGTGCCCCAGCCTGAGCGCGTGCTCAAGCCTGAGTCGGAGCCTGCGCCGGCGATTGAGGTGGAGCCCTCTGGGGATTCCGCGGAGGAGACTGCCAGCCCGGAGCAGCCCGCGCCCGCTGCCAGCGACGCTGGCGACGGTGCCAAACCTGCGGACAGCGAGGCGGAGGGCAGCATCGATGGCGCCGGGGAGTATGACCAGGACGAGGACTATGAGGACGTGGCCGCCTCCAGGGCTGTGTATACCACCATCGGGGAGGAGCATTTTGAGGCGGCGGAGTATGACCCTGCCGACCTGGAGGCGATGCTCAGGCCCGCCACGCCGGCAGGCTCGGGCGACAAGGCGGCGGGCGCTGGGGGCCGTGCGGCGGCGGACGGGGTGTACAGGGGGCACGGCGCAACTGTGGTCTCTTCTGCTGACAGCAAGGACAAGGGGGATGGGGCAGCAGCAGCGGACACGGCGGAGGATGGGGTGTCGAAGGCGGGTGAGGAGGAGGTGGATGACCCGCAGCTTGCTGCGCTCAAGGACTACGCCCGGAAGAACGGCGTGGGCGGCATGCCCCCGTGGCTGCGCTCCCAGCTGGCGGATGACCCCGAGTTCGCGGGGGAGGTGGCGCGCGTGGAGCGGGAGAGGGAGGCGCAGGCCCCGGTGGATGAGTACCAGGGGTTTGACGAGGGCGAGGAGGAGGGGCAGCAGCAGCAGCAGCAGCAGCCAAAGCGGGAGCAGGCGCAGCAGGAGGGGGACGAGGATAAGGCCACAGGCGGCGAGGGGGCTTCGGAGGAGCCGGGCGTGGGCGGGGGTAGGGGTGCGGCAGAGGAGGCGGCAGCTGGGGATGGGGGCAAGGACGAGGAGGAGCCCGGCAAGCCGGCAGCTGCTGATGCTGCCGCCGAGGCGGATGCTGCACCCAAGGCAGACGGTACAGCCAAGGCGGGTACGACTGCCAAGGCGGATGCGCCGGCAGCTGCTGACAGCAAGCCCGATGCCAGCGCCAAGTCCCCTGACGCTGCTACCCCTGCGGCGGAGGCAGCAGCGAAGGCAGCAGCAGCCCCACCTTCGCCTCTCGCCGACGGCGCATATGACGATGAGGAGGAGGAGCAGCAGGGTGAGAAGGCGGAGGCAGAGGAAGACGAGCATGACGAGGAGCTGGAGGCCCTCAGGGCCCACGCGCGCGAGCGGGGTGTGCGGAAGATGCCTGGCTGGCTGCGTGCCCGCCTGGCGGATGACCCCGAGTTTGCGGAGGAGGTTGCACGCGCGGAGCGGGAGCTTGCAGCGCAGAACGCAGCGTACTATGACGAGTACGGCGGCCATGGGCACGACCATGAGGGGGAGGGGTACGAGCCGTACGGAGAGTACCCTGGGCCGGGGGGGATGGAGGAGGCGTATGGGTATGAGTACGATGAGCGAGCGTACAGGGGCCGGCACAGGGGGCGGGAGATGGTGGAGGAGCAGGAGGAGGAGGAGGAGGACGAGTACCTTGATGAGGAGGATGAGGAGGTGCCTGCTGCAAAGGGAAGGGGCGCGCGGCGCGCGCAGGGGAAGGGGGACGAGGAGGAGGAGGACGAGTACCTTGACGAGGAGGACGAAAAGGAGCAGCAGCAGCCGCAAGCCAAGCAGCGACAAGCCAAACAGCAGCAAACCAAGCAGCAGCAGGGGCGGCAGGAGCCAAAGCAGCAGCAGCTGGCAGATGAGGAGGACGAGTACGCTGACGAGGACGACGCTGGCGATGCAGCTGCGGGGGCTGCTCTCAGCGGGAAGCAGCAGCAAGCACAGCCAAAGCAGCAGCAACAGCAGGAGCGCAAGGGCGGTGCTGCTGCTCAGGAGCCCTCAGCTGCTGACCGTGCTGCCTCCGCTGCTCTAGCAGCAGTCCAGGAGCACGAGCCTGCTGGCTCTGGGTCTGAGTCCGTGTCAGTCTCAGATGCCTCCACCGCTGCCCCGGCCTCGGCCGCCGAGGCTGAGACCAAGGAGGATGACCCGCAGCTTGCTGCCCTCAAGTACTACGCCCGAAAGAACGGCGTTGGCGGCATGCCCCCCTGGGTGCGGGCCCAGCTGGCGGATGACCCCGAGTTCGCGGAGGAGGTGGCACGCGTGGAGCGGGAGAGGGTGGCGCAGGCCCCGTTGGACGAGTACGAGGAGGAGTATGTGGAGGAGGAGGGGAAGGAGCAGCAGCTGAAGGAGGAGCAGCAGCAGCAGGCTGGTGAGGAGGGCAAGCAGGGTGTGCAGGAGGAGGAGGGGCAGGGGCAGGGCATTGAAGAGAAGGCAGTAGGGGAGGTGGAGGGGGAGAGGAAGGGGGAGCAGGGGCATGGCGAGGCTGAGAAGAGTGTGAAGAAGGAGGAAGGGGTGGAGGAGGAGCAGGGGGCTGATGGGGCGGGCGAGGGGAATGGGAAGGGCACGGAGGAGCAAGAGGCGGTTGGGGAGGGCGAGGGGAGTGGGGAGGGCAAGGAGGAGCAAGAGGCGGTTGGGGAGGTCGGGAAGGCGGAGGCGGAGGTGCAGGCGGAGGACAGTGTGGAGGGAACGATGACGGCGGAGGAGGGTGAGGCCGACAGGCAGGAGGTCCAGGATCAGGGCGCTGGCGGGGAGGGGGAGGAGCAGGGGTCCAGCAGTGGGGCCATGGAGAGCGGGGAGGCGGAGGAGGAGCAGCATGACGGCGAGGAGGGGGTAGCAGAGGATGTTGAGCACGGCGCGGAGCAGCAGCAGGAGGGCGGGCAGGAGGGTGGCGAGGGCGAGGGGAAGCAGCAGCAGCCTCAGGCCGAGGCTGCTGTGCAGCCGGCGGCGGGTGCGGGCGAGACAGACACGGAGCCGGCCAAAGATCAGCAGCAGGAGGCTCAGCAGCAATCGCAGCAGCAGGCGCAGGGGACGCAGCAGCAGCAGCAGCGGGAGGACGCCAGGGACGACCCCCTGCGTGCCTACAGGGCGTACGCGCGCAAGAATGGGCTGCGCCACGCCCCCGAATGGCTGCGGGCCCAGCTGGCGGACGACCCGGAGTTTGCGGAGGAGGTGGCGCGCGTGGAGAAAGAGCTGGCAGCTGGCACTGACGAGTACTATGATGACCAGCAGCGGTAGTGCGGATGGTACAGCTAGCGGCGCTGGCGCAGCTTTCGCTGCCGTGTCAGCTCGCTTAGGCTTGACGCACAGTACTGCGATTGCCAAGAGCGGGGCAGGGCGGCGGGGGAGGATGGGCAGGAGCAGCGGTAGGGCGGGTAGCGGTGGGGCAGTGGGCGCTGACGCGGCTTGCGCGGCTGTGTTGGCTCGTGCAGCTGCAACGCCCGTGGAGCTGGGCGGAGGGTTGTGGAGAGGGACGGGGTAACATGGCCGCGCTGTCCGCTGATACGGCAATGGGCATGACGCTCACTGTGTGCGTCGGTGATGCCGCCGTAGAGATGCTGGGGATCAGGTTGGTTGGGACCGATGGGGCTAAGAGGGGAGGGGACGGGGAGGTGGACCGGCCCTGTCTGGGAGTGGTCCTCTATCGCTTTAGGGGCTTACAGGACGTGCCTGGCAAGTTAGCTTTGTCAATGGGACGCTTTGAGGAGGACGCAAGAAGGTAGGAAGTGTAGGGGGCGTGGTTGTACAAGGCAGTTGTTGTGAAGGGTGTGGGGAGTGTGTGTGCGTAGTGTGAGTACTGTGCTGCGTCCCTGTACTGTGTGCGTGCGCAATGGTGGGCTGGGGGTGGGTATCTGGAGCGGGTTGCATACTGCCGCGGTGGACGTGCACGTGCCATTGCATGGAAATTGGACAAGTAACGCGGACGGAGGGTGGGACAAGGACTGGAGGCGCAGATGGGTTGCATTGTCACTGGTAGTCTGGTACCGTCCCGTGCCGCATCGTACGGTGGGTCGATGGCATGCAGGGCAGAAGGCTAGGTCCGTGCCACTTCTATTGCAGCTTGCTCGTTTGACAACGCACCATCGTCGTACACGGCCCGGTTCCTGACACACGCGCTTCAGAGGGCGCTTGAGTGCGCGTGGGCTGCCAGCAGGTGTCAAGGCGCACTCGCTCATGCATGGGAAGGTACACACGCACGCTTACGCATTATGCTGTGGTGTTAAGTTGGGACTTGACGGCAGGATGCGAAGGGGTGCATGATGCGATGGCAGGCAGAGTAAGCCCAAGAAGCACGTTGCGCCGCTCCCCTGCCTGCTGCGCCGGGTCCCAGTCACAAGCCACGCTGTCGTGGCCAGCTATTCCTGCTTACGTGGACGAGGCCAGGTCAGCAGGACTGCTCCCTGAACCCAAGTATGTTCATGACGTGAAAACGAACTGGCGGGCTGACGCATGTTTGTGCGCTTACGGCAAACGCAGCGTTGCACAGTCCGCAGCGTTGCACGGCAGTCCAAATCCCTTACTAACATGTTCTCCGCGATGCGAAGACTTACTTTACTTGGCGGCACGACACAGTTCACATACGCCGTCCATACATACGGTGGCTTTTAGCGCAGGGCAAAGTCCACTCTTCCAAGCCTGCGCAACCATGACGTTGACACTGCCTTGGTCTCCACCACCCTGGCTTCTACCTCACCTGCTCCTTGCTGGCATAGCTTTCAACTTTTTCCTCGTGACCCACTTTCGTAACCACCCGCGGATACGCGCGGTGTATCTGTTCTGTTCTTCCTTTCTTCTGCTCCTGGTGCCGACGGCAGTCCAGGTTGCAGCAAGGTCAATAGCTGTCCAGATAGCTGGAGCATTTTTCGCGGTTTACGCTCGCGCGATAGATTACAACTTTAATTTGCCGGACCCCAGCCATGGAGACTGGAGCCTATTCGTGAGCGCTTTAAAGGACACCTTTATGCCGTTTGAACAGGGCGTCGCGATCAGCGCAGCAGGTACAAAGTCATCCAACGTGACCGACGGCGGCAAAGAGCAGCTGCGGCAGGACGCAGCGGACTCCGCCGAGAAACAGCAACGGACGCAGCTGCTCGCTCGGCAGCCGCTGGTACCAGCGCATCTCAGCTACCCTGCAGCCCTATTACGTTTGGGCGCAGAGCTGGTGGTCCAGTACCTCGTGTACGACAGCCTTCTCACCCTCGTCATCAAGGTCCTGTCAGCAACGACGGTCACTGACCCTGGAACTCCCCGCCCCACAGCCCCCGTGCCGCTGCCGCCCCTGCTCAGCCCTCCCAGCATCGTAGCTTCCGTCGCCTTCTCCACCGTCCTCTACCTCCATTTCGCGCTGTCGTACAAGAGCATCGTCGCAGCGCTCTCCCTCGTGCTGCTGCGCCCGAGGCTGCTGTACGACACGTGCAACGTGTTCCGGGAGCCATGGCGCGGCATCATGTCCCCCACGGAGCTGTGGCAGCGCTGGCACCAGATGTTCCGCATGACCTTCGTGCGCATAGGCTACCGCCCCGCACGTGCCGCCGTACGCCGTCTGGCCGCCCTTTACTCCACCCCGCCCTCCAGCACCACCAGCACCGTCTCCCCCCACCCCTCCGACGCGAACAGCAGCACCTCTCCCTCCACAGCCACCATCCACGCCACCAACGGCGCCGCAGCCCCCGCCCCTCCCCCTCCCAGAGACTCCAAGTCCATCTCCCCGCCACGTGGGTTAGCCGGCCGCCCGGGTGCCTCCTGGCTATCCACACGTGTCTGCGAGGAGGTCGCAGGCGTGATGGCCGTGTTCGCATGGAGCGGCGTAACCCACGAATTCATGCTGTGGGCCGTGTTCGGCAGCTGGGCGTGCGGCTGGCAGCTGGCCTTCTTCCTACTGCACGGCGCCGCCTGCCTGGCGGAGAGCTCCGTACGCCGTACGGCCGCTGTACGGCGGTCAACGGCGCTGCGGTGGGCGGTCAACGGCGCGTGCGCTGTTTTCGTGGTGCTGACCAGCACCCTGTTCATGCGGCCGTGGCTGGCAGGGAGTTACCACTTGGACTTCTGGCACCCGGTGTCGCCTGCGGGGTGGCTGTTGGGGCAGGTGGAGAGGGTGGCGGCGGCGGGCGGGCGGTGGGGCGTCATGGGGAGTGGTGCAGGGACTGGGACTGGGATAGGGGCGGGAGGGGAGCTCTGAGTGTGCGAGGGGCGTGCGAGTGTGCCACTGAAACAGCTGGATGGAGGTTGGCCTTGCGCAGGGATGCTGTAAGGTTGAGGGGCGCAGGGCGGACGTGTGTACGGGACAGTGTGCCGTACCTGCCGGTGTGCGTGTAAGCTCGGATGCAGTAGGCTCGGATGCTATACTGGCAGGCTAGGGTGGCGCATTGGTGGTATTGGTTCTTCCGAGTCTCGGGCTGCCTGTGCTGGCTGCTGCTCAGCGTGGTGCATTGCTGTCGTGGGCAGAGGGCCAGGATGGCGCATGTGCACGTGCGGCTCAAATCAGTGCCAGGTGTCGCGCGAGTGCAGGTCTCCAGCCGCAGTTATGGTCTGGGGCAGGCAGGCAGCGGGCAGGTGGTGCCCTTGCTGCGGTATGTTCTCAGCTGTACGAGTATCGGATGTGTGAACCGACAGGCAAACTATACTATATCCGCTGAGACCCCGCAAGAAAGCAAGGCGTTTTTGCGTGTTTGCCGCTGTCGCTGTGGCATGTTCGCCATATGAGGGTGTGCACGCATATGATTGGCATAACCGGTGGTGCGGCATTGCGAGTGCGAATAGTAAAATGCGTGTTTGCGTCCTGCCTAGGCATTGTGCAGCTGGGGCCATTAGCCCGCTACACGGTGTTTCCGGTATTGTGTGTTGGTTTACGCTGAATACCGCTCCGCAGATTGAGCCGGTTTCCAGCACGGAGGCCTGCACAAGGCCTCAGGTCAAGAGAGCGGCTAAAGCTTTCTGAACCCCACACCCCACGCAAGTTACTGAGTGTACTGGCACGTCTTGTAGGGCATGCGCCTGATCCGCCAGCAGAGGCCAGCAGGCCAGGAGGTGCTGGCGATGCGCTGTGGGGCCGTGTGGGACCGTGTGGGAGCCAGGAGTGGGAGCATGATCCCGGCTGTGCAGCGGGTGCGTGCGTTGGACTTGTTCGTGGCTCATGCATGTACCAGTATGTATGTATAGTTTTACAGTTTTGGTCCCCTTCCAGAGCCCCGCCCAGTCCCAACCGGAAAACAGGGCTGGTCCCGGCCATCAGGGACACGGGGTGTGCGGCATGCGTGCGGTGTGCGACCTTGGTGCACGTAGGTGATCGCTACCCTCGTATGCGCGCTGAATCTGTGTGTCGCTTACAGGACTGATAATGCGGCGTCTTGCGGCTGAGAAGCATACTGCAGAACTGGACCCACTGGCACCACCAAGCGTGCCGCAAAGAAGCATGCTGTAACGGTAATGGTAACGCTTACAGCGTGCTAGCGCAGTCGGTGACTGCAGGTACCCTTGTCAGTCGTAGTCAGTACGTAGTTCACTCGGCACCTCTACCGTACACATCGTACCAATGCACAGCTGGCGACGACAGGGGCGGCGCCCTGGATGCAATGCCCCTGCTTTGGCTGCTCACAGCTGCGAAAAAGATGACATCAAAACCACTTACCATTGCGCACTAGTCGTACTCACGATGACAGCAACTGCAACAGCCACCTACGCACCGCAATTTTGTGGCATGGTACCAAGAGTGCGTTAAGCCTGTGTCCCGAACAGCCTACAGTGCATGGCTAAGGGGATGCGATGTGCCTCTCGTGCAGCGCATGGCTAGAGCGTACAATGCCTGTGTCCCGAACACTGTCCCAAGCAGCCTACAGCGCATGGTTCCCGCCGTCTACAAACACTATATGGGCAAGCAGCTCGTCAATGGAGTTAATCACTACGCGCTGCACTTTTGGGCGCAACAGCAGCCGGAGACCCTGAACAGCACTAGCTCTCAAGCAACACCAGGGGACGTCCTCAACCTGCCTCTCAGTGTCTCATTGGGGGACAAGTAGAGAGCACACAACCGGGTTCGAATCTGAGAACAAAGAGCGGACAGGACGCAAATGCAAATACGCAGCGCGGCAGCAGCATGCTGCGGTGCAACCCCACGGAGCGAGCCCCACGAAAACGGGTGTACGGCAATGAGCCGCCAGCCGTGATCATCCAAGGGGCATGGTGGCAAACAGACACAAGGACAAGACATGGCCATGGAGCCTACAGCTCGTGTCCTTGCGTGTCTCTGGTGGTACATTACTAGCGTCGAGACGTGCACTGACTATGAAGCTATGCAGCCCCCGCGCAACACGCAACGGATCAACGCCAGCCAGCGCTCGTCGGAGCGGAAATGCCGTCAGTTTGGTCACAGAAACCCGAAATGCCGATCGGCTGCTGCTTCTACTTATTCAGGACAGCAGGACGATTTGTGCCCCTGCGAAAGGCGTACAGGTACAAGGGACTCTCCTACTGCGCCGTACCCGTACCTCAGCACCTCGCTGGCCTGCCGCCACCCCTACAGTGTCAAGTCTTGGCCACGCAAGCCTGCCGTTCTGTGTGCCTGTGTCGCTGGCGCACGATTCTAGTATACTGTTTGCCTCCTGGTCCCTGCCTTGATATACGAGTCAAACTCCGGGCTGCCGTTGATATCCCGCACAAGAACCAGCCATCCTGCAAAATCGATCTCAGCTCTGGCGCCTAGGCTGTGCAGCTTCGATCGGGCGCTGCTCCCCGGCCGCCCGCTCCACCCTGTGCAGCTCAGCCTGTGGAGCCACACGCGAGGACGCAGGAGCACGGCCGCAGGAACTCAGTCAGCTTCTTTGCAGCACGAGCTCTGCCGTACGACATGCCGCCCAAGGCCTTTCCTACTCCTCTTGTAGCCTACCCGCAGCCCCACGTTGCTCGATCTCCATGGTTACGGCCGCGCAGCCACCATGGCACAGCGCCAACCCCGTATCCTAACCCATACCCTACCCCACACGACACGACCCCCCACCTATTCGACCCACTGCTGGGCGCGGCACCACCCCTCACCTGTAGCACCGCCACTATCTCAGGGAAGGGCGGCCGTGCGGCGGGGTCCTCCGCCCAGCACCGCGCCACCAGCCCGGCCAGGGCGGGCGGGCAGCCGGGGGGCAGCGGGGGCCGCTGGCACTGCACGCCAACCACGAAGATGACCTGCGGCACAGGAGTACGGGGATCCGCACCGAAAGCCGAGGCGAGGGGATCCAACAATGTGGGCGTGGCAACAGACAGGGATTTCCGCACGGGTCTTCTGGCATCACGTCAAGGATGTGGAAAGTGAGTGCCTATGCATCAAGCGTCTACCTGAAGTAGCTGCGTTTGTCCCATGCGCAAGCCCCAGCACCCCACAACTACAAACCTGTTGCCGCACCTGGCCGCGGCCGCCCTACCGGTACTTAATAAGGACCCCCATCCATTTCCTTCGCCCCTGCATGGGGTTGTGCAGGTCTGCCCACGGCTGCTGCCCCGTGAGGCACTCCCACAGCGACATGGCGAAGGCGTACACGTCCACCTTCTCTGTCACAGGGCGGCCCTCGAACTGCTCGGGGGCCTGTGGGCAAACACCCAGTTGGGGAGAGGGGTTGGGTAGGCAAGTTAACATAATGGGCGACGCACTGCATGCGCTCTGTGCGTGACGTGCAAGTGAAAAGTGGACACAGGCAGCCACTGTCAAGCTTAGGGGAGGTCCCCGGGTTGAGCACGTAGCATACAGCATCTGGCCTGCGGCTTGGGGCGCGCGAGATTGCGTCGGGCAGGAGCATGCGGCGCTGACAGGGAAATGAGCCTGCGAAGACGCTTGCCTTCACTGTCCACCCTCCCTTCCCAAATATGCAATTCGAGTACTGCTGCAGTGCCGAACCCCTGCGACAAGCCGGCGCTAGGCATCTGCCGTACAGGCGCACCATGTAGGCTGGCGTCCCCGCCTGCGCGTTGCGTGTGGACATGAAGGTGGTGTCCTTGATCTTGGCGATGCCGAAGTCGCACACCTTGGCCCGCCCCTCGCCGTCAAGCAGCACGTTCTGGGGCTTGAGGTCTGCAGCACACCACGTGCAGCAGCAGGGGCAACATGGATGGATCAAGCGTTTCGGGAAGGCATAACATAGCGCGGTTCCTGGGCGGGGAGCTCCAGGTCCTGAGTGGGATTGCATGCGGGGAAACGCGAAGGACTCTGGACCGTTTCGTATTCGTCCTTGAGCCTGTGCTCCACATATTGGAACCTGTGGCATTGCCCGCGCCCGATTTCGCACACGCACGCCCACGTGCACGCAGACTACTCACCCCTGTGCACCACGTGTGGGTGAAGGTAGGCCATGGCGCCGGCCACCTCGATGCCCAGCCGCAGCACCTGCGCAGCACCAGCACCGGCAGGCCATGGGATGGTTAGTTCCATGCTGCACGCTTCAAGTACACTGCGCATGCCAGCTAGTAGGGCAGCAGCTACAACCAACAAGTCATTGCGTTGCCGCAGACCAACGCACCTGCGTGTACGTCAGCGGGGGGTAGACCTTGACGCCGCGCCGCTTGGCGTGCAGCCGAGCGTGCAGCGAACCGCCCGTGGCCAGCTCCTGTAGGCATTAACGTTGTTTGTCGCATGAGGGTGTTGCAGTCAGGAATTGCAATTTAGCTCGGTTGATAGGACGCCCTGCAAAGCAGCGGGTAGCACCGGCAGTGTGGTCGTCATGGGGCCGGCCCGCTGGCTGCATGCAGTACTCACGTTCAACCAAGCGCACGAGGCATGCAGGGATGCCCCCTTACCTCGACGATGCACACGTGTGGGGGCGCCAGGCACGCCCCGTGGAACTGCACGATGTGGGGGTGGCGCAGCCGGGACAGCAGCTGCACGGGGAGATAGGGAGGTGGGTGTGGGTTGTCAACTGACCGTGGGGTTCTGATTTCAGATGTGAGGTCTGTGCCCATAACAACGACGGGAGGGTGGCGCAGCCAAGACAGCAGCTGCGTGCGGGCAGTAGGGAGGCGACAAGGGGTACGGTACTTGTTATCGCAAGAAACAAGTTACTTGCTCAAGAGCTCTACGCCCAAGAGCCACGCTAGGAGCATGCTAACGACAGTTTTTCCCCTCAGCGCACTAAGGCGTCCCTTTCATCTGCTTCGCGTCCCACCAGCGCGCGTCCTTTCCGCCGAATGGCCGAAAACGCTGGGCCATAAGGCGCCCATACCCTTGCCGGCAAGGCGTGCGCGCCCACCTGCACCTCCTGCCGGATGCTCTCCACCGCGTGCGCGCACACGCCGCCGCCGTCCGCCTCCAGCAGCGCCACCACCTTGACCGCCACCGCCCGCCCCACCCACCACGCCGCGAACACCGTGCCGTGCGCGCCGCTGCCCAGCCGCCGCTCGAGGACCACGTCACGGGCGAAGTCGATGTCTACCCAGGCAGCCTGCGGGTAACGTACGCGGGGAACATGAAGCGTGCTTAGGGCCTGGATGTGCCTTCGTGTAGCCGTGGGGCCCGGCCACCTGTATCTGCACGACAGCACAGCGCGGCTTACGCACGGTTCTGATGTACATGTACCAGTGCCGCAACTCGCGGCACGTCAAACTTTACCCCAATCCACCAAGAACCTTGGCCCCTAAACCGATCACCCCACCTGCTCTCGGAGCGCAGCAGCCGCTCCCGACGGCGCGCTATGGCGATGGCCCACCGCCCCTGCCGCCCCGACGGCCACCATTGCGCTGCTGCCGTGCCATTGGCCACCCTGGCCCTGGGCCTGAGCGCTGACACCCGTGCTGTCCTGCCACTGCCCCGGGCGGACCGCGTCTGGCATGTCTGGGGTGTGGGGTCCGGCGGGCGCGGGGGCGGCCCGCGGCCGTGCAGGCGCTGGGATGTCCACCGGCCGGGCGCCCCCGCTGAGCAGCAGGGGGTTGCCCTCAGGCACCTTTGCGTAGCTTCCTGCCGTAACTGGGAAGCTGCGGGTAGCTGACGGGGTGACGAGGGCGGCCGAGCTGGCACGGGCAGGGCTGAGTGGGTGCTCGCTGCGCGGGGGCTGCAGGAAAGGGGACTGTGCGCCTGGGTGGAGCTGGTGAGGAGGTGGCGCAAGAGTTGGTGGTGGTGGAAGGGAGCGCGAAGGAGGGAGGTATGGCGGGGGTGCGGCTGCAGGTGGAGCGGCGGGAAGGCTGTTGAGCCGCTTGGGGTTACGCTGCTGCTGTAGCTGGATCGCCTGCTGGGGCTCCGAAAGGACAGGCACGGGCGTCGGGCCTGCCAAGCTGGCATTGGGGTACCCTCCTGTGATGCTGCTCCTTCCCCCTGCGGGTGCTGCTGCTGCTGCTGCTGCTGCGCTGAAAGCTGACGGCATGCCTCGCTCTGCCGCATCGTCAGGAGCCAACCTGACCGACCCGGGGCGACTGAGCAGATGCGTGCTGTCGCGCAGACTGCCACCAGGGGCGTGCAGGGCTGAGCCCCGGACGCCGTGCCTGCCCACGCCACCACCCATGTGAACAGCAGGTCCTGCGCTTCCTGCCTCTGCCGCCTCAGGCGTGCTGTGGGCGGAAGACTCTTCGGAAGACACCGCCGCCGCTGCCGCAGTAGCAGCCCATGGCGCTGCCGCCGACGGGGCGGCCCAGTCAGTGAGGAGGGACGCAGGGGAGGAGCGCGCGGGGTGCAGACCTCCCTGGCCGGGAGTGCGGTTCACGGGTCGTACGGCAGGGAGGCCGGTTGGCTGGACACGCCGCAGGGCGGTGCCGGGGGCAAGAGGAGGGCGCGGGGCGATGGCGCCGGGGTTGGCGGCTGTGGCAGTAGCCGGCAGCTCTGAGAGCGGCGTCCACAGTGCTGCCACACGGCCATCCCCGTCGATACCAGGGGGATCCCGCTGGAACGGCCCCGGCCCCAGCACCCGTGGGACGTCGCTCCAGGCCCGGTGCAGCGGCCCAGCCGGGTACGGACGTGGCCGCTGCTGCTGCTGCTGGGGGTGCGCAAGGTCTGTAGCTGAAGCTGCTGGTCCGAACCCAACCGCCCTTGTGCCTGGTGCTGGATCCTCTCCGGGTGGGCTCAAAGGAACAATCTCCGGTGTCCATGAGGCAGTAACATCCCCAAAATGCTCGCCGGCCACCACACTCTCCACCATCACCGCCGCACGCGCCGGGCTGGACGACGCAGCAGCAGCAGCAGCTGCAGCAACTGCCGCCGCTGCCGCACCTCCAGAAAGGCCTCCGGCGGAGAGGAGCGCCCCCAGGGTCATGCCCGAGACCCCGACAGAAGGACTGCGCAGGTGGCGTGCACGACGGCTCAAGTGCAGCCCGCTGGGTGCCTCGCTGTCCACCTCCTCCTCCACGTCCGTTGCCTGCCCAACAGCCCTGGGCCTCGTGCCCTCATGCCCCAGCGCCTGGCCAACACCCTCGCTGCTGCTCCTGGCGCTGCTGCCGCTCCTGTTGCCGCCCTTTCTGCTGCCGCCGGAGTGCCTGCTGCTGATGCTGGCAGTCAGCCCACTAGCAGCTCCTGCGGGCGGTGGGCTGGCACCCGCGGGCGGAGCACCCTCCGCGCCACTGGCCCTACCCACGCCCTCTGCCGCTGCTGCAGACGTCAACGTGGCCGCCGTCTGTGTCCGTGCGTTGCCAGCAGCACCCCCGCTGCTCCTCTGCATCAGCCACCCGAGGCACCCCACGTCCCCCGTCCCCCAGGTCCCCATACCTCCACTGCCCGTCCGTATGGCCGCCACCACGGACACACGGACAGCGGTGTTGCCCCCGGGGCCTGTGGACACGCCGGTAGCAGCGCCCTCCTCCTCCACCTCACCCGCAGCATCAACACCACCACTGCCGACATTCTTCTTCCCCTCCTTGTTGTTCCCGTCCTGGTCGGTGCCCCTCGAGGTCCACTGCGCATCGCACACCTCGCCATCGCGTTCCTCCAAGACCACCGCCACCTCAGCCGCATGCGCCGGGGGCCGCCGGGGCCCCTTCTGCCCGCCTGGCCGCTGTGCCGGCAGCTCCTCACACCCCTGGCACTCGTTATTGTCCGCATACCCAGAGGTGGCCGCGGCGCCCGCTGCGCCCAACGTAGTGGCATGGAGACTCGCCGAGGGCCCCCATGGCCCTCCCGCAAAGCCACCGCCACCGCCACCGCCACCGCCATCGCCCGAACCGCTGGAGACACTCTCCTCCCCAGATGAAGCCCCGGTCGCAGCAGCGGACGGCTTGGAACGCAGGTCGCCATCACAGCCCCCTGCTGCCTGCATGGCCCTGGCCCGCCGTCTGCGAATGGCAAAGACAGCCAGGGCCATGACAACCGCCACCACCGCGCCCACAGCCGCAGCTACAGCTGCCGGCACTGCTGCGGAGTGGCCGCTCTTGCCACCCGTGCTGCTGCTGCCTCCGCCCCCGCCCGGACCTGTGCCTGTGCCTGAACCACCACCCCCGGCCTCCATGCCCACCACAACGCCGACAGGGCCGCCGACGGGCCCATCCGTCCCGCTAGCCGCCACGTCGCCATCCGTCTCCACAGAGGAAACACCGTCCGCCGCTGACTGCGTTCCGTTTGCTGCGCCCCCACTGTCACCGCTGCCATCTGGGGCAGCCGGCAGGTCGGAGCCGCCAGCAGCGCTGCCATTCTGGGCCGCAGGCGTGACTGCGCCCAAGTTCCCCGGCGAAGAGCTGGTGGGTGCAGCCTGAGTTGCACCAGGACCGGAAGCGTCTGGCTGTGGGCCCCGGGCGGCACCAGGAGACTGAGACGGGAAGGGAACGGATGGGTCCGCGGCCTGCTGCATGCCTGGGTGCGTGCTGTTCGGCGGCGGCGGCGGAGGTGGAGGAGCTGATGGTGGCGGCGGCGCTGTAGCGTTGCCGCCGGGCGCAGGGCGTGGGGCGTACGACGCGATTGCCTTGCTCAGGTTGTGCAGCGTGGCGGCGATGTCGAGTGGGTCATGCGAGGGCGGGAAAGTGCCGTTGCCGGTGGGGCTGGTGCCGTTGGCGAGATCCACGAGGCTGTGGTCCATTGTGCCGCCATTCTGCCGTACAATCTCCTGCAGCGTGGCGAGCAGCTCGCCGGTGACGTCAGCGCCGGAAGCGGCAGCTGCCAGCAGCTCCGTCAGCCGCGCCGCCACCTGCGGCGTCAGCAGCAGCGCGCCGCTGCTGTCGCCGTCGGCGCCGCCACCGCCCAACCACGGTTCCGTTGCGTTGCCCACGTCGGGCGATATGTGGGTCGAGGTGGTGTTACCGGCCCCGAGTTTGCCGCCGGGTGCACCGCCGCTGCCGTCTGTGCTGTTGTCCCCGGCTTTCACACTGTCCGTTACGTTTGCGCTGCGGGTTTCTGCGCCCGTGCTGTTGTTGGTTGAGTTCGGGGCTGTAATGTTGTCCTGGCCAAGGCTGCCGCTGCTGGGTACAGGCGGGAAGGCGGGCGGCAGCAGCGCCCGCGCCAAGGTGACCAGCTGCCCCAACACGGTGCTCAGCTGCGCGGACAGGATGTCTGGTTCCGCCCCTGCAGGGGCGCCCAAAGGGGCAATGGACAGGCTGGGCTGCCTGTCTGAGGAGGGGCCGGTGGTGTTGGCCGCCGGTGCGCTGCCTGTTGCCTCCGACGGCGTTGCCGCCACGTCGGGTGCGGGGCTGACAGGCTCTGCCCCGAAACCTGTGCCAGTCCCACCGCGGTCCAGGTCGCCGCAGCAGAAGACGGACGCGCAGGCCAGGGGAACAGCCTCGCCACCTGCACGGGGGCCAGCAGGGCGCACAGGGATACGGTAGTAAGCGGTGGCACCAACGCTTACAGCACACAGCACATGTTCCACGAGACTGTGCAGGTCACAGTACCGTTAGTGCGATGTGGTGCCACGGAATGCTACCAGCACCCTGCAGAGGCTCGGGGCCAAGAAGCAGGACCCCACCGCGGTCGGTTGTGACGGTTGCGCTCTCCGTGCCCGGCGCGCCCGCCCCTCCGCCCGCCGCCAGGTCACTGTACGACAGGCCGCATCCCGGCAGCCCCAGGCTGCGAGACGGCAGCGCCACGCAGCGCTGGCCGTTGACGAACACGGACGTCCAGTCCAGGGGCGTCACAGCCCAGGCTGGGGTGCTGTTGCTGCTGTTGCTGCTGCTGGCGTTTGTGGATATGTTGGGCAAGATGGACAGCGTGAAGTTGGCGGTGCCGCCCGAGGGCCCGATGGAGGTGACCTCCCCTGAGTTGACCACTCGGACGGGGGCGCTGGCACCTGCGTGCAAATGGTCGGTGGCAAGGCGACGTTGCGCGCACATGTACGACAACCGTTGCAATCTTTTATGGCGCAGCAGCAATTCAAGTAGCTGCCGTGCACTGGTCAGCAGGGCGCTGGCACCTGCGTGCGGGTGGCGCGACAGCCACGTGCCAGGTGGCATTGCGGCGTGTGTTGTGGCGTGTACGAGGACCATTCGACCGTCAAGTACGGAAGTGCGCCTGTATCATGGGCGTCATGGTATTCACGAAAACAGCAATGGTCCAGGTGGCTTGATATTTGCCGTTGTGTGTTGCTAAGTGACACGCCGTGATGCTCACCGGTAGTAATGAGCACGGCTCCGCCCACGTCCCCCGCCCGGTACACCAGGTGCTCCGAGAAGCGCCACACCAGCTGCCAGCCGTACAGCTCCTCCTGTGGCGGGTAGTTTGATGATCGGGCGGTTTGCGGCAGGCGTGAGCGTGAGCGTGAGCTTACAGGCAGCAACGGCGCAAGACCCTCAACAAGTACGAGAGGTTGACTAGTGCCATCCGTACAGCTCCTCCTGCGGCGGGCGTAGTGGGTTGGGCATGGTGGGGTTGACTGCGGCGTGCTACAAGCGTGCTTAGCACGGACAGCAAAAGCGCAGGATGTCCTCGTAGCAGGTTGGACGTGTTGAAAGGTGTGCACAGTAGCGCAGCGTTGCCGCACATGATGGCATGTGCGAGTCAGGCGCGTGGCCATTTTGTTATGTACCAAGGCCCCGGCGCGTGTCCCCATGCATGGGATGTGAAAGCAGCCGCAGCCTTTCACAAGGGAACAATCACCGCAGTACCATGGCCAGGTCAACGCCAACGCAAGGCAGGCTGTCCCCCTGCCTAAGGGTGTGCTTGTCCCACCCTTGCAACCAAGGCTAGGGTCGTCAGCAACGCACTACTCGGGCCGTCCTGAGCCGTTCATCGGTTCGCTGTCCGCACCAGCGGGACCACGATCAGCCACCGACGTACCGGTCCGTTGTTGACGACCACTCCTGCAGCGCACAGCGGAGCACCGTCCGGGGGCTCTTCCGCCGCCGCCTCACCGCCAGCGGAGCTGCTGCTGCCGCTGCTGCTGCTGCTGCTGCCGTTGCTGCTGCTGCTACTGCTGTTCGTCGCAGCAGCGGAGCCCCCGCCCCCATGGCGCTGCGCGTCGTCCTGAGGCAGCACCAGGAAGCTGACCACCAGCGGGCAGCTCCTCAGGCCCTGCTGCCCCAGCAGCGGGGGCGGCAGCTGCTGCAGCACCGGGCACGGCCGTGGGGCCGGCCCGGGCTGCCTGTCCCGTCCGCTTCCCGTGTGCTTGCTGTCCTTCACCGGCGGGCTCCGTTGCAACAGCCTGCGCTGCTGGCGCCCCGTGCGAAGGGGCAGAGGCAGTAGCGGAGACGACGCGGGGTTGGCGGCCAGGGGTAGCGCTGCTGCAGTGCCCGCCTCGCTTGAGGACGCTACGCTGGATGGGTGGAGATGAGCCGCGAATGCCGTGCCGAACGGACCCGCTTGTTGCATGGGAGTGCTGGGGTTGGGTATCGGTCCTTCGGTGGTTGCAGCGGTTGGCCGCGGGGCGCGGATGACGCTGCCTGTACGGCAGGCACAAGGTTGCGTCAGCGGCAAGAGGCGTGGGTTAGCGTGCAATAGTGTAAGCTGTGCGTCGTACAGCAACAGAAAGATGACCGTTGCAAATAAGAGAGCTTCGGGCGGTTACCGGTGCAACTGCCTGTATGGGTGCGGGGTCAGGTACAAGGTTGGGTCAGGCGAGAGGTGTGGGCGAGCGTAGACGGTGGGCGCCGTGCAGATAGTGCAAGCTGAACGGCACACAGCAAGGGGAAGGATAACCGTTGCGAACAAGAAAGCTGCGGGAGGCTGCAAGTCGCATGCAGGGCCTGGACGTAGGAGACAGGGGGAAAACCTTACCGCTGTTTGCTGACGCTGCAGCGGTGGTGATGCACGCAAGTAGCAGCAGGGCGGCGGGCGCGGCGGCGAGCCTCCGCAGCGCGTGGCGAGATGCCGGCGAATGCCTTCTCGGCCTTCTACGAAAGTTGCCCGGGACACTCGGCCAGGGGGGACGGAGCTCCCTTGCATCGCCTGCTCCTGGCGTTGCCGCTGTGGTAGCGACGCCTCGAGTGGACCCAGCGTCTAGCTGCCGGCTGCGCCGGCGGCCGCAGGCAAGGGGGTAGTTGCCAGAAGCCAGGCCCGAGGAAGGCTCAGAGCCATAGCCTGCTAAGCAAGCCTCGCGGACGTAGGCCAGCATGCGGTGGCAGTGGCAGCGGCAGTACTGATGTAGCGACAGTTTGAGGCGTTATCCCGCGGTTCCTGGAGGCGGCCCGACCGCAATGCAACGTGCAGTTGGGCCGCTCCGTGGGTCCTCCGCTAGGGCAGCGGCCGCATCCCGCCCAAAAGCTCCCGCTGTTACTGCATAAAAGCTTTGCGCGAGGGCATGCGTCTTGTTGGGCCGTCCTGGATGCGAGGGAGCTGTCTCCAGGCGATGGCCGATGGAGCAACCAACGGGCTTTGGACGGGCACAAGCGAAGCTGCGAGGTGGTTGGCTGTTTGGTCGAGCCAAGTCCTCGAGGCCTTGTGCCAGCTTCCGATGATAGGGATGCAATTGATGGCTGCGAAGTGGCTGAAGTTGCTGTTGGGTAGGGTTCGCAGGGGCTGTGAGGCGGTGCAACAAGGATGACTGTGCGTTCGGTTTCGCGGTGAGTGAACGGCGGAGGGCTGCCGCGTGGAAGGGCTTCGGTACTATTGTCGAGGTGGTGAATAAGAAGCCTGCGTGTGCAGGTGGTGTGTTTGGGTAAGGCAGGGTCAGTCCGTTAGGCATGTGGGCGTGTGACAGGGTGGGAGTGACAGGCGGTGGGTCTCGGAATACCCACCTGCCTAGGGCGAGCCAAAAGCTCGAGAATGACAGTGTCACGTATAAATACAGGCTCAATTGGGATGAAGTTGCTTCACATGATGAGTATTTAGACAGAAAAATGCTTGGCGTGTGCATGTTACCAAGTCGCGTGTTGTGACGCGACCCATGGGGCGATCCCACAATGGGCGCCCTATTTTCGAACTCCAGTCAGCTGTTTGACATAATTTGTGTCACATGCTGTATGAAAAGTTCAGTAACGCACGCCCTGCACGCCGATGCACGTTGCGTCGTCGTTAAATTGTTACATGGTTTCCCCCAAGCACGCACCACACGCGTCCTGCTTTCTGGCAACGGGGTGCCAAGCCACCAATCCAAGGCAGTAGCTGAACAGCTTGCCGTGCCTAACACACCTAACGCACGCACGGGGACCGTTAACGCGCAAGGCACAATCCTCGGGGCGCCGTCGCGATGTCGCACGCTGTAGCACATTCCCAGAGATTCCTGCACCATATTCCATAACTGTCCGGCACCCAGTGCGACTAACGCAATTGCCGTTCCTTCAACTATGGATCAATGCTCGGTGGCCTTATCCTAACGGTTGGGCCGTGCGTTCCGTGCTGCTTTCCAGCCCTTCGGCCCCCCACAGCCCCTTCAGGTACCAACACTGCCTCTGTGCCGTTCTCAAGCTGCGCTCGCCGAAGTGGGCTGTGACGCAGGCACAGGCGTGATCACAGAGGAGGCCCCACGGCTCTTCAGATGGGTATGGTTTATTGCACCCTGTGTCTCGGTCGTAGCCGCTTACCGGATGGCACACATACATCTGCCGGGCCAGGTAGAGTTGCTCGCACTCCTGCCTGCTCCGTAGGCTTGCTCCCTCCAAGCTGAGGGGCCACCCATTTCGTGGCTGCACCTGCAACGATAGGTTGGGACGTGCAAGCCAGGTGACATCAGGGTGCTCACCAAGTGCCACGTGCATAAGGCCGCACGCAGGCGCTGCGTGTACGCCCTTGGTGGTGCCTGTGACTGCTCCGGCTGCCGCGGTGCTGCTCTGCCTTAACTCTTGCCGTGCTAGTGCCACTTGGATGCTTGTGCATAGGGCTTTCCGGTGAGGTCCCACGGCCGTGACAAGGCCGTGGCCCCAGCGGCTCGTGTTGCTTTAGGAGGGCTGTCTTGAAGCCCTCTCGGGGTGGTGGGTGTGGTACGACACTCCGAGCCTCCGATCGGAAGAGGTCCCCTGTAACGAAACTAAGCTAGGCTGAGCCAGGAGCAATGGAGGCCAGGGCGCGTGGTAACCCCTTTTTCGAATGGAGCCATGCTTCGATGCGAGCGAGCCGCTGAATGAGTGCAAGCCCATGTGGCTTTGGTGGCCGGACAGGTGCTGTGCAGGGGCACGTGGTGCGGAAGCTGTACACCCAGGCGATGTGACAGGAGGAGGGCTTTAGCAAAGAAATGACAAGCTCACCATGTAAGCAGGAAGTACCTGGCACCATCGATGACGTCACGTGGATTCGTATCTGCGGACTCCATAGCATTTGGGGCCATGCCTCCGTGTCTGTGACCGGGGTGAGCAGAGCGCGCTCCCCCAGGCTCCCCGGTGCCTATGGCAAGCGGAACGTGTTGCGCCGAGACTTTGGCCTCCTTTGGTAAGTACGTATTCGCATAAGGGGCCTCGCACGTCGCATCCGAGCTCTGGACGACGCCTGAAGCGCTCGCGTGTTCCGGGAAGGGGTGTATGAAGGTAGATCAAGGGATGCCCTGCAATATTGCCACACAAAGCTGGCATTCTTTGGGAGTGGTGTCACAGATACAGGTGTTGCAGCGGCTGCAGCGGCATCGGTCGCACAATGTTCCATCTTGTTCAGGCTCCGAGACCCGGGCGGCAAAAGTTCTGGACTTCTGGTAATGGACATAGGATTACAGCTCATGCTATCAGTTTACTAGCAGTATTCTAAACAGCAGTAATCTACTAACAGTCACAGTCTACACATAGCCTTGGCGCCACAGCAGGGCAGGCGAGGCGGGGATGGGGCAGGGGCAGGGATAAGGGCGGAGGCGGGGGCGGTGTATGAGTGTGGAGGTGGCATTCTTAGCGTTGCTTTTGATTTGCTGCACTTGCACTTGCACTTGTATCATTACTTTTTGTTGGCTTGCGGGCTGGGCAAGATGGTGCGGACGCGCACATGCTTGACTAGGATGTGGGCCTGAGGTGTACAGGCGTGGATTGCCATCGTACGCTTGTTCTGACGCTATTCTTTTCCTAGGCACTAACGTGTTATATTTAAGCTGGGCCTACAGCAGCTGCTGTAGAACGGACAGTGTAGCAGCACGGTGGCTGTGCCAGTACCACGCCTCTACATGCATGGTGTCATCCTGCATGCGTGCCGTGCCGAAGCCCAATTTGAATTGCTCCCCAGGGCCCAGCACAGCAAATAGATAGACCAGCGTGACTGTGCGTACGCTTCTTCTGTCACTGTTCACTGTTTCTTGGACCAGCTGTAAATGCCCTGAATTTACTGGCGAAGGTTCCTGACAGGCCTAGCGACCCGATGGAGGCAGCAGAGCCTCCGGATGCATCAACAAACGAAACAAACATTACAATCGTTCGAATTAAGAGGAGGCGCGATGAGCCTGCTGCTCCGGAAATCAGTGAGCCGACCTTCCATTTTGGTTCGCCGTTTGGGTTCTACGACCGGTGGCCAATACGCGACTTCCGTCTGCTCCGCAGTCATTGAGGCGACTGGGGCTCGCCGGCAGAAGCAGGCGCGGGTGGACGAGGTCCTCGCTCAGCTGCAGGGCCTGTCGGTAGCCCTCAGCACGAGCTCAGAAGCCCTCACAGCTCCCTCCGCCCGGAGGAGGTTCCGAAAGCTGCACACCGTAGAGGCGTCAGCTATACTGGTCGGTAGAAATCGACCTCCGACGCTCTGTACTACTGTCCACACTGGGTTCCATACATGCAGCATGACAGCAACGTGTCATTGGCGCACATGTGCAGCTGCCGTGCCTGTGTTGCTTCAACGCACTTCCACGGTCCCATGGAACTAGCGTTACCGCACTTCAGCAATTGCGCCTGGTTGCTATCCCATGCTGTCCTGCAGCGCATGACGGAGGAGGAGCTGCTCCGGCTGGTGCACGCAGGGGCCGTGGAGCAGCAGCAGCAGCAACAGCATCAACAGGACACAGCGCAATCACCCTCAACAGCACCACCTGACGCAGCCCCAGGTGCAGCCACCACAACAACAGCAACAGACTCGGCAGCAGTAACCTCACCAGTCACAATCACAGCACCTGCACCCGAGCCGCTGGTTCCCCCACCCATGGCGCTGGGCGCCCAGCTACCTATACCGGCGCCGCTGGGCCACCCGCATCAGAGGCGGGACGTCAAGGGCGCCACGGGGCCCACGCAGGCCTCGGCACGTGCCGCCCTGCGCGAGTCGCACCGCCAGGCCGGCGTAGCTGCACGCTACAAGCAGGTGCGTCTGTTTTGGAGTGGCGGGGCATGGGGCGAGGCCCTGGGCGTCAGCTGGCGCAGGGAACGCGCTAGCACAGGCGGGGACCCGCCAGCGCAGCTGTAGGGGCGATTGACTGTCTGGGTGCACAGTTCGGATTGTGCATGGAACATAGTCGAGTGCCATTTAACGGTAGTTTGTCAATCTACTTGCGAGAGTACAGGTGACAGTGCTGCGTGACCCTGACCCTTGCATGCGGTTGCGCGCCCTGCTGGCGCAGATCCGGCGGCTGCGTGTCGCGACCGCCAGCGGCGCACGTGGCAGCGCCGTACGCATGTACGACCTGGAGACGGCGGCGGCAGCGGAGGCGCAGAGGGCAGCGGTTGCAGCGGGCCCGGCAGCAGCAGGGGGCGGGGCAGCGGCGCGTGGGCAGGGTTCCGGGGCGGCGCCAGGCGCAGGGAGCGGTACTGGGACGCAGCGGGTTGCGAACGGTTCAGGGGCAGGAGCCGCGACCACTGCTACGGCTGCGGCGGCAGGCATGGGTACGTCTGCTGCCAAGCCAGGGCAGCAGGGCCCGTCCCTTGACCCGTACCAGCAACTGGTGAGTCACGTGGCCACCTACGCATGTTTCATGGGGATGTGGAGTGCTCTGGGCAATCCATGCTGCCGTAGCTTGTTGGGCGATTGCTTGTTGTCGGTAGTTGGGCCCACCACACGCCCTGGTAACTTTGCACCCGCGCAGATCACGGAGTACCTGGGGCAACAGCTTGGCGGCGCCGGTCCTGTGCGGCCCCAGCGGATACCCGCCCGCAGGCGCAAGCCGTCGGAGCAGCAGCAGCAGCAGCAGCAGCATCAAGCTCAGCCGCCGGACACCGCCATGCGGGAACCGGAGCCATCTGCTGCTGCCACCCTGCCCCCTGGTGCCGCCGATGCAGCAGGCAGCTGCACCAGCGCCAGCGGTGCGGGGGTGGCGGCGGACGTGCACGCTCACGGGGAGGGGTGCAGCGCCGCAGAGAGGCATGGGGAGGAGCATGGGGACTTTGTGTACGACGTGTACGTGCAGGTGCATGAGGGGGACAGGGGGCAGCAGGGCGGAGGTGGAGGCGGGGGCGCTGGGCAGGGGCCAGAGGGTGGCGAGGGCGGCGTGGAGGAGCTGTGGCCCTGGGTGGACGGCGCGTGCAGCCCCGAGGACCTGGCGGTGCCCGTCATCGAGGTGCGGTCGGGTGGGGCTGAGAGTGTGGGGTGTAACGATCGGCCCGGCCTGCCGGTGAGGCGGCGCGACAGGTCCGGGCGCTGCCTTGGCCGGTGAAGATGGGGCTGTCTTGCCGTGCAGTTTGCGTGCCGGGTCGGCAGCACAGGCCTGCACCGATGCCCCAACCCCGATAGCAAATCTGTGCACGCTGTGGGGCCCGAAGGGCAACGATAGGCAATATTGCGCTTCAACGTGCGTGTTGCTCATTTGTGCGGTCGAAGGTGGCTGAGGATGACGAGGATGAGCTGCAACCCAACGGCGGCGAGTTGCCCCCCGGCCTGGGGGCGCTGGAGCTGGGCCCTGACCACGACAGCGAGGACTCCAACGCCGAGAGCTACTACGCCAACTCCTACCCGGACGAGGACCTGCACGCAGCCTTCGACAACGCGTACGGCAACGGCGAGCCGTACGACGACGAGGAGGACGATGACGTAAGCAGCGGCGTACGGGAGGACCCCCGGGAGGGACTGTACGGCTGGGGCGCGTTTGCGGGCGCGAGTGTGAGGCGGCCGGACCCAATGAGTGATGAGGAGGATGGGGAGGAGGAGGAGGAGGAGGATGGGCTTGGGGGGAGGGGTGGCAAGGGGAAGGGGAGGAAGGGCGGGGGGAGGGCGAAGGCTTCGACGTACTACCGCACGGAGGATGATGACTATAGTGAGCACAGTAGCTACATGAGTGAGGAGGAGGAGCGGCGGGAGGCGGAGGAGAGGAGGCGGAGGGCAATCTTCATGCACTGACCGGCGGCGGGCTGGGGCCCAGCAAGCTGGCGGTAAACTGCGGTGATACGGTATGGGACCAAGGGAAGACTGTGGAGGTGCTGCCAGCTTGCCACGTATGCGCGCCGTTTGGGCCGCAGGCTATTGCCGGGCTCTGTTGTGTTGGCGGCGTAGTAGGATTACGGTTGCGTGCATTACGGTTGCGGATTGGAGCTTTGGCACTTCCACAGCACATTGTCAATGACGAAGGGACGCACGGCAAGGGCTATGAGCCCGCCGGGTTCATGAAGGGTACTGCTGTCGGCGCTGTTGTTTGACGGTTGACTGCACCCCACAGAGGTTGAATAACTTCATGCATACATTGTTCATTTTATTACCGTGCTTGTCATCGTTGTAGCCTCTAAGTTACCATCTTACAACTTGTTTCAGTTGCGGTTGCGTTTCGACGGACCATCTAGATAGATGGCCACATCAGGGAAGGCCCTTGGCCTATGTTGCAGCTTGCGTGTCAGCCCTGTGTTATGCGGGCTACACGAGCGGCACAACAGTTGTGAGATGCAATCTGGCCTCGCATGGGGCCATCGCTCAACACCAGCGCCGTAACATGCAACAATTGAAGAGTCTGATTCAACATCAGGCATCTGCTTCACCACTGCGGTGCGCCTGCTCCGGGCCCGTTCCAACTGCCCCTGTAAGCGATCGGCACCATACCTCATGGGAGCGCAGGATTACGCAGCCTCCAGCACCACCGGCACCTCCACAACCCTGCCGCCACAACCTCCCCACCCCACACGCCGCACCCTCAGTCGTCCTCTATCACCACCTGCTGCACTGCCCCAGGCCCCGGGCTGCCCCCCGGCCCCAGCCGCTGCCGCTTGTTGGCCCTTGCCGCGAAGCCGCCCGCCGCCTCCGCGCCCGAGCCCGCCGCCCCCGACGCCGCCGCCCCGTTGGCCCCCAGCGGCGGGTTGCTGCCGCTGCGCCCCCGCGGCACGAAGGCGTCCAGCTCGGCGTCCAGCCAGGGGTAGGCGCGGATGAAGTGCAGGAAGCACAGCGGCTCGCCGGGCAGCACCTGGAGGGCACAGCAGGGGGATGTGTGTTGGGCGTTTGCCGGTTTGGAGCATCCCTTGTGCACGGTGACTGACCTGGGAGGGCCAACAAGTGGTTAGCGTTGGGGCCTGCCGTCCAGGACAAATGTGTGTCGCGACGTCGCGTCACCGCGGGCACAAGCATGAACGGTAATGTTCCCAGAACGCATGGCCTGCATCTGCGGCATGGGCAGGCAAGTTAACCTCAGCACACCCACCCATCCTGCAGCTCCCCGTCGCAACCACACCCCGTGGGCCCTCGGTCTCTCGTACTCGACTGCAGCACAGATACCACTTTTCCTGGCGCTCTGTTTCCCTTCCCCCCTCCCCCCGCACCTGCAGCTCCCCGAACAGCCTCTCCCGCAGGTCCGCCGCCGCGCCCTGCCGCATGCCCGCCGTGCCCGTGAGGTAGGCCTCCACGTCGCGCCCCCACACGCAGCCGTCCAGGCGGCCGTCCGCAGCGTCCATGGCGGAGAACAGGTCGTGCGCAGCGCGGATGCGGCGGACCTGGGGCCAGGGCCGTGTACAGGTGACGTGATTAGATAGCACCGTCCTGTGTTTAGTGACTGATGGTAAGGGTATCACCAGTAAACTGCACAGCGCGGAGCGCAGTGGTGCGAGGTATGCAGGACTCCCTGCAAAGGCCCACGGTCCGACGCGGAAGGGCTCCAACCGACGGTGCAGTCCCTTGTCACGCACTGCACAAGCCTTATGGCGCTATACCGGTACCTGCTGCCCCTTTGCCCTTGGCCTCGCACCCAACACACCGCACCCAAGTCCCCCACACCGCAGGCCCCCTTCCCCCTCCACCCCCTCTCCCCACCTTGATGACCTGCACCTCGTCCAGCCCCAGCTGCGTCCGCAGGTGCTGGTCCTCCAGCCCCAGCAGGATGTGCGCGTCCACGCGGCGGGCCAGCAGCGGCCCCGGGGGCACGCCCTGCGCCTCCAGCAGCGCCGCCAGCAGCGGGCCGCTGCCGTACCGCACGAACGGCTGGTACTCGCCCTCCATCTCCCCCAGTAGGTGCAGCAGCCGCTTGGCGGGCCACTGCGTGCAGAGCAGGGAGTAAGGGGCAGGGATGACGGATGTGACATGAGCGCCCGGGTACGGTATGAAGACGCCCGCAAGCATCAGTTGGGGGAGGGCATTTGCTTGGCAGCATGCAAGGTGGAGCAGTTGGAGCCTACTGTACATCGCGGGACGACCTTCTCATACAGGTGCAACAAGACAGACACAGCGGTGTCCCCCTTCGCCGCACCTGCACCCTCCTCCACGGCAGCAGCTGCCGCACGGTGGTCCCCAGCTCCATCTGCTGCAGCGCCGGCCGCGCCTCGCTCGCCTCCGCCAGCTCCCCCAGCAGCACCAGCAGCTCGCACACGGCGGACGCCAGGTCGCCCGCAGCGCGCTCTGCCTGCAGCACCGCCAGGGCTGCAGCGGCAGGGAGGGGCATGGGCATAAGGACGTGGCCGCTGACAATGTAGTATATGTACCAGTCTAAGACCTGAGCCGTGACGTTGTAGGACGGAACCTGGTCTTGGAGGAGGGGTTGACATGTCCGTCTTCGGCTCCAGCGGCAATGTAGTATGCAGCGACGTGGCGGGGCTGAACGAGAAGGACAAGGACCTGTCCTGCTCTGCACATGGGGATCCTGAAGGACAGGGGGCTGATCGAGAGGAAGAAGGTGGCGGAGGCCGGAAACAGCCGGTTCCAGGATGAATGTGCAGCTACTTGCGTTCGCAGACGGAGGGGCTCCTTGACGAGAACTCTTTGCATTCTGCGAACGCAAGTAGCTGTATACATCGCGGACTGGCTGTTTGCCGCCTTCGCCTCCTTCTTGATCTCAATCAGCTCCCTGTCCTTAAGGAGCCCCCCGTGCAGAGTAGGACCGGTGTCTGGTAAAGAAGTGATATACAAGCTTGCCTTGCATGGTCAAGCAGCAAGGACAGGCAACATTTGGGACATGTGTTATTCAGGCCCCCGGACCTAAGCTAGCGTGAGCAATAAAAGCGAGGACCGTGCACAGGTAGCAACAAGCCTGGCCAGCTTCCTTGGCAGCAGCGGCAAAGAGCACCGTCACCAAGCTCCCGGCCTCACCCGCTGGGCTGACGCCCGGCGGCGGCGGCGCCGCGCCCGCCGCCGCCATGATGGCCCCCGCCGTGTCCGCCAGCAGCCGCACGGCGCCGCGCAGCACGGGGCCCTGCGCCAGGGCCGCAGCGGAGGCCTTGGTGCGGCCCCGGTGAACCTGCCAAGGGGAGGAAGGGAGGGCGGAAAATTGCGATGAAAGGGCTGTGGCGTCTTGGCGGCAGGGGGACCGCTGACCCTGGGGCAAAAATGCGCTACCATTCTACAACGCAGCGAGCTCAAACCAGAGCACAGCGGGAATGCAGCAGTGCCCCAAGGGTTCCGTCCCGCCAGCGGCAGTACCGAGCTGCTGGGTCCCGTGCCGCACCTGGCACAGCAGCCCCGTGGCGCACCACCCGCCCACCACCACGATTGCGCTCTTGGCGGCGGACAGGTCGGCGGCGTAGTCCAGCGCGCGGTCGGGCAGCGCCGCCAGCGGCCCGCAGGCGTCGGCGGCGGACAGCAGCGCAGCAGCGGCGGGCAGGCGGCACAGGTGGTACAGCACCTGGGACGATGTTGCAGGTCACGTGGTAAGGGTCCAGAGAAGAAACGTGGTACTCAGCGTCAGGAACAAGGCGAAAGCGTCCGTATCTCTGCGCAAGTAGTATGCTTGATGTGGTCAACTGCGTAAAGGTAACGGTAACGGCGGTACGGCGCCATGGGCCCCTCACCTGCGCGCTGGCTGCCGCCACGCGGTAGGCTCCCCCCCTGAAGTCCGCCATGCCCTGCCGGAACACCGCCAGCAACAGCCGCACCCGGCCCGCCTCCACCATCGCGCCCGCCGCCGCCGGGTCCGCCGCCGCCGCCACCGCCACGGCGTCCACCAGCCGCAGCAGGTCCTCCACCACACTGCTGGGGGTGGGCTCCTCGTCGGGGGGCAGCGGCGACGGAGGGGCGCCGGGGGCGGGGGAGCGCGGGGGGCCGGAGGCGAGCGGCGTGGCGGGGCCGGGGGAGGAGCGCGCTGGGGTGGAGAAGCCGGCGGCGGCCTGCCCGCCGGGCGAGGCGGGGTGCGGGAGGGGGCCGGGCAGCGGCCGCCCCTTGGCGTAGCTCTCCAGCAGTAGGAACACCTGGGGTGTGCAGCGGAGGAGAGGCTCATGGTCATGAAACCCCGAGCATGCTTTCACCCAAGGAAGCAGGCAGCGGCCGGATGCACCCAGCCTGTGCATGTCAAGGGTTCCTACTTGCTAGGCGTCAGTATCGACCTAGGAACTGTGAGGGACTGGTACGTAAGCCGCGATCCTGCTGCATCCCACTGCTCACCACCTCGAGCCCCCGGCACTTGGTCACGAACTCGGCGCACACGCTGGCGCTGGCCACCGCCTGCGTGAGCGCCGTGCAGGCGTGCTGGCGCACCGCCCACGGCAGCGCCACGTCCTTGAGCACCGCCAGCAGCGCAGCCACGCCGTCAGCCTCCAGCAGAGGCAGCCGGTGCGCGGGCACCTGCACGGGGACGTACCGTCACAATAATACACAACAATAATGCCCTCGCCCTCAACGTGCAAGCTGCTGCCTGGCAACACCCTCTGGGTGTGCCACCTCCGCTACTGCACACTGATTACGCCAGCCGCCCTCCATCTGCCCCGGGCTATCCCGCGTTTGCCCCTTTAACTCGACCCTTAACCCACCTGCGCCATGACCAGCTCCAGTACACCTAGCGCGTCGCGCACCACCGCCGCGTGCTCCTCAAACAGCCCCCGCTCGTCCCCCGGCGCCGCCACCCCACGGTGCCGCCGTGCCAGCTCCAGCAACAGCCGCACTCCTCCTCCTCCTCCTCCGCCGCCGCCGCCCTCCGCGCGGCCCAGCTCCCTGCACAGCGCAGTGCCCCCGCACGAGGCAGCCGTCCACAGCAGCCCCACCACCTGCTGCAGCAGCGCCAGGAGCGAGCTGCTCCGGGCCGTGGACACCCCCGGGGAGATGGAGGCTCGGCTGCAGCTGTCGGCCGAGGTGAGGAGGATGGACAGGGGGGTGCCGGTGATGTGGGTCGGAGGCTGGATGGTGTGGGGGAGCTGGGGGGAGAGGAGGAGCGGGGTGAGGTGGGTGGGCAGGGCGGAGGTGAGCTCGTCGAGGAGGCTGACGGCTGCCTGAGCGGTGGTGGGGTGGCGGTCGTAGGCTGCGACGGTGGTGAGGATGTGGGGCAGGGCGCGCTTGGTGGACAGGACGGCGGAGGCGGAGGGCGGGTGGCCGTGGCACATGAGGGCTAGGGCCTCCGCTGCAGCAGCTTGGACCTGGTGGTGGTAAGGCAAGCACAGCAGGAGGACCAAGCTGGTGAATATCAGGTATGTCACCAAGACGGATGTCTGGCGGTTGCCAACGTGTGATAAGGTCAGCGATGAGGCAATGAGCCAGGCCTTTTGCTCCGCGAAGGGGGCCGGTGTCAGGCGCGGGTGTCCCGTGGTACTCACCGAGGGCACATCCTGTAGGAACCGCATGCACGTCTCAGCCACGACCTTCCCGTCACAAAGAGCCGCTTGCATTGCAGGACCGGTCTCCGCCAAATCGCACAAGTGCTCCAGTATGCGCAGTTTTGTCTCCGTGTTTGCGGAACGCAGAGACTGGCGCATAACCCGCAAGGTCTTTTTTGGTGGAGCCCCTTTGCTTGGGTCCCATTTCCATCGGTCCTGCAGAAGGCAGCCCGCAGGATTGAGTACAAGGGACGCGCGATGGCTCACAGACGGTGTGCCCCTTGGGCCGGCAAGCCCCCGACCAAGGTCGCTGACTTCTCACCCTAGGCAGGAAGAATGATAGCATTTTGTCCATTTGGTACTCCTGTAGTCGCGCGATACTCCCGACGAGGCAGCTGCAGTCAAAAGCTGGACAACGACTATCATATAAGGTAAGGATACGTGAGAGTACGTCGCTTAAAGGCCACTGTGTCAGGCGAAACGACGATCCAACAGCTGCATTGTCGTGCCTTGGACCGAATGAACATAGCATGCACGGCATGGGTAACGTCCAACGGTCAAGAGCACTAGGCAAATTGGGCACAGAGGATGAGGCAGGATGAGTTGGCAAAGTGGTGAGAATTACCAAGGCGCAGCGAGACACACACAGGCAGGTTGGGCGTCACTGTTACAGGGGCAGCCACGAGCAAGGCAGCTTTCCGTCATAGCATCTGCCCCCTCCCTCCCCCAAGGCTTTACTTCAGGGGTCCCCTGCTTCACTTGCGTTACCCCCTCCCATGGCCTACTCCCCATACGACGCCAGAGGGTGATCACAACGGTCCCATCTGGGTTTCCCGCTGGGGAGAACTTGTC